>Ga0209491_10006771_pt1 | contig 15609 bp, 29 predicted proteins | sample BON02_FD_187213 | JGI IMG/M metagenome (GOLD analysis project Ga0209491, IMG submission 187213) | Freshwater microbial communities from Lake Bonney liftoff mats and glacier meltwater in Antarctica - BON-02 (SPAdes) (version 2) | ecosystem: Environmental > Aquatic > Freshwater > Ice > Glacier...
CTCATGGTGCGATGGCCTGTGTTTTGTAGTGTGATGTGCAATGATGATTGATGGGTACGTGTCGAGGAGCAGCTGTGCTGTCGTCTTGCTTTGCTTTGCTTGGCTCGGCAAGCAAAAGCCACGGAAAGAAAACCTGCCCGTGCACAGGACTTTCATAGAAAGAGAGAGAAAGGAAGCAATGAGCCCCAGTGACCACCTGGTTTTGACAGCAGCAAGCATCTAAGCAATCGCAAAGCATGATGGTTGGTGGGTGGCTTTGCCACCTTCCTGACTCAACGACCCGGAACCAGCATACGTCGCCCGGCCCATGCTTGCGCAAGAAGTGTGTTTCATTACCATTACGCCAGTTTTGCTTTCTTTCTTTACAGATTTTACATGTACACATACATTTGATACATATCCAGCCCTTCACCCGGTCTCCCCCCCCCGGCACAATTTTCTACAGCCGACCTCTCGCCCTCCCTCCCTCCCTCCCAACCCCTTCCCCTCCCCACCCAATCCCCCCCCACCCTCCCCCTACAAAGTCAATCGCCCAACAATCCCATCCAACAACCCCTTGGCACGACCCGCCGAAAGCATGGGACTAATACACGTAAGGGTCAAATTCAAACACTCCCCCTGCGTGGACGCCGCCACAAACACATACTGCCCAATCCCATGCAAACTAATCCCCCACTGCAACCGCGCAATTTGCAATTCCTCCCTCCCTTCCTCCCCCCCTCCCTCCTCCTCCTTCTTCTTCGTATGCATAAGCACCCCCAAATTTGAAATTGCCGCTGCTTTCACCCTTCCTTGCATCCGTGGTGACACAGCCACGCGTGCCAGAGCTTCATAAATGCCATATTTAAACGCCTTGAATGCAGCTACCTGCCTCTTCCACTGCCCTGCTTTCATTGCTTCAGTCAACCCTTGCTTGTACCCTCTTGCATGCACCCATAAATCATCTCCATCACTTACTTCTACAACTGTATCGATCGGCGCAGCCAAACATTGCAACGCACACGCATACCTCCCCTCGTCCACCACACATAAAGCCTTGCGTAAATTAACCATCGTCTCCATTTTTAAGCTCGCCGTCGAAGATTCAGGCATTAGTCTTTTCAGTTCCAAGATGGTAGCAGCGGCCAGAGCGGCAGTAACGGTGGTGTGCTCGGTGTGGCACCGGTGGAGGAGCTGGAGGAGGGAGGGGCCTTGGATGCGGGAGGAGAGGATGTGCGTGCTGCGGAGGGAGAGGGAGGTGGTGGGAATTTCTGGGGAGGGGACGGTGGGGCGTTTGAGCAGCCTGTGTATGTGTAAGAGAAGAAGACGAGTTATTTGTTGATTCAGAAGTGAGTGAAAAACATCGCTTTCGGAGTCTGTGGGTGAGCAGAAAGCTGCTTGTGTGATGGTGCTCGCTAATAGGAGCACGCTCCAACAATCAAGCAAACAAATGACGAAATAGAGGAAACAGCACAAACAAGAAATCCCCTTCTTCTAGATACGTACCAAGTCACACGCCGCCACAAAAACGCCAAGGCACCCCGCGGGCCATCCCCAGGCATGGGGGGCAAGACCGTCTCGAACAGCTCGTCTTGCGAGGGGAGAAAATCCAAGGCCAACACCAGCGGCTGCGTTTCCACACTGTTGCTGCTGCTACTACTGGTACTGCTGGTCTGTCGAAGCAAGCCCTCCATCCCCGCCACCACCTCCTTCAAAAACAACACCACGCTCTCCCCATCCATAATGCTATGATGCGCCATCACCACCAACGACTGCTTCACCCCTCCCTCCCTCCCTCCTTCCTCCGCCCCCTCTTCTTGAACCAAAAAGAGCTGCCAGAACGGCCCATCACACTGACCAAGGGCAATGGGCGTGCGCTTCAATTCCTCCTTCACGAATCCCACCACCCCTCCGCCTCCCCGTCCCTCCCCTCGACAGTCAGTAGTTTTAGTAGTAGTAGTTACAAAAGGCACAACCCACGCAGCCGGCTTCACCTCCTCCATCGGCCAGATCTCCAATTGTTCGCCATCCACCGTGATGTGTGCGCGTAGGTTGGGATGTCGTGCAATGATGGGGCGTAGGGCCTGTTGGACCATGCGAGAGTCTGGGAGAGGGAGCACAGCAGCAGGTCCTCTGCCTTGACACTTGAGCTCAGCGACCATATATATCAACCCACAGCCCATTTGATGCGCCTTGTACATGAATTGCTCAAAGCCACCGAGGGGCCGGCGGCAAGGCTGGGCTGCATGGGTGGTGCAGGTGGTCCCCTCTTCAGCATCGTGCCAGGCCTCATCGTCGTCGTACTCCTCTTCCTCTTCTGCTTCCTCCTCATTCCACGCCCGCGCCACCCGCTCCGGCCCTTGTCCTGCTGCGAAATCCTTGTGGGCGGAAGGTGTAGACGCGGCCATGGTGGTTGTAGTGGTATTATTGGAGACGCAGCAGGCAGCGGTGCACACACACGGGGCGAAGCGAGTAGATCGATCCCCAGTGCTTTTGGCTTTGGACGCGGCGTGTAACTCGAGGCTAAGGCCCCCGGCCCTGGGGATGGCGCTGTTGAGTTGTGGGGAAAACAAGGGTTGTGTGTGAGTCGTGCTGGGTTCCAAAGACACAAATAGCGCACACACGAAGTGCCCCAAGGGCCTGGAGGTCGAGCATAAGAAGAAGAAGCACAGTCGCAATTCTATTTGAAACGGCTTGTTGCCTTGTCGGCGAGCGAGCGAGCGAGGCGAGGAGGAGAAACCCTCGAGAAGCAAGTTTGTGCTGGTCGCCTTCCCCATTGCCATGCCCACCACCACCACGCCCGGACATAGACACCTTCTACCTATACCCACAAACAGGAGGACACGACCAGGCCAAGGCGGGCGGCCAGGCGGCGGCGGTGCGGAGCGGCAGACAGCGCGAGATTATTGAGGATCGAGATGAGATGACAACGACGGGCCTTCTTGCTCGTCATCAAGGGAGATCGGCACTTGTGGACTTCTGAAGGCATGCTATCGTCCAAGGCCTCCCTGCCATGGCAGCATCACTGGGCAAGCCTCCTCTACTTTTGCCGCGCGGGCGTTTGCGGCGTTTGCGGCGTTGGGCTGCGTGATTTGGTGTGCCTTCCGTTGGATGCTTGGCCATTTGCTGCGCCCCTCTCGTCGGCAAGGCCAAGGGTCTTGCTCACCCTCTGCATACAGAGCCCAAGCATCACTGCTGTCTCGCTGCGACACTAGATACCTAGCAGAGGCTGGGCGGGTGTTGCTTCTTGTCCTCGTGCCTCTGCGGCACACCATCATCATTCTATGCCTCGCGTCATCCCTCTAACTTTTCCCTTCCCACCCAACCCGATCACAGCTGCTCCTTTCTCGCCCACAGTACAAGCAGCACCAGCAACAACAGCAGCAGCAGTAAGCGGATTCAGTAGTAGCAGTAAAAATGGCGGGCGGCAAGGACGAGACTTACGACTACCTTTTCAAGGGTACGTTGGCTGGGCAAGGAGGGAGGGAAGGAGGGAGGGAGGATAGAGAATAACTTTGGCACTAGCTTTCTATTACTAACCAAGTCTTTGTTTTCAGCCTTTACACTTTACACACAAAATACTCACCTACTCTCTCTCTTATATTTATCCCCCCCCCTTTTGCAGTTGTCCTTATTGGGGATTCGGGCGTGGGGAAGTCCAACCTCTTGTCGCGGTTCACCCGCAACGAGTTCAACTTGGAGAGCAAGAGTACGATTGGCGTGGAATTTGCGACCAAAAGCATCAAGACGGGTGATAGGAAGGTCATCAAGGCGCAGATTTGGGACACGGCAGGGCAGGTTTGTTGGTGGAATTGGGGTGTGCGTGTGTGTGAATGTGCATGTGCGTGAGCTTCGTTCGTGGGTGCATTGGCGCAGGCTTTACCACCTATGTTGCATTTCTTCAATATTATCCGCTTCCTGCTTTTTCTCAAAGGCCATCCCCACCATTCCCTTCATCCCTCCCTCCCTCCTTTCTCCCTCCCTCCCTTGCAGGAACGGTATCGGGCCATCACCAGCGCTTACTACCGCGGCGCCGTCGGCGCTCTCCTCGTGTACGACATTTCTAAACGCGTGACTTTCGACAACGTCGAACGCTGGTTGAAAGAGTTGCGTGAACACGCCGATCAATCCATCGTGGTGATGCTGGTGGGGAATAAGAGTGATTTGCGTCATTTGCGCACGGTGCCGACAGAGGACGCCATGCGCTTTGCGGAGGAACACCGGCTGGCGTTCATTGAGACGTCGGCTTTGGATGCCTCGGGTGTGGATACGGCATTTCACCGGATTTTGACGGAGATTCACTCGTTGCTGTCCAAGAAGCCCATGGCGGGGAATGAGGGAGGGTTTGGGCAGGCCATTGGAGAAGGGCAGAAGATTGCCTTGTCGAGCAACCCCCCTCCTAGTAAGGCAGCGGCGAGTTTCCAGCAATGCTGTAAGTCGCTTTAAGGTTAGAGATGATGAATCGGGAAGAAGGAAGGGAAGGAGGGAGGGTAGGAGAGAGGGAGGGAGGGAGGGAAGGAAGGAGGGCAGGCGGTGCAGCCCGTCGAGTATATAACATCAAATGGGGACATGGGAGTCCCCCTCTTGGCGGCCGCCGCGGGAAAGCAAGCAAGCAGCGGCTGGCTGCCTGGGCTGCATCAGTTAGAAGGGATAGAACAGACAGTTAGAAGGGATAGAACAGACAGAGGGACATTTTATATTTTTGAGCCCTGTGTGTGCGGTGTCCATGTACGTGTACGTGTGTGCGTTCGGCTCTCGGGCGCCCTTTTCTCCTTTTTGTTGGTGTTGGGTTTTATAACCTCCTCTCTCCCCCCCCTCATGTAAAATGTCTGTCGTCCGCAAGAAAGGAAAATGAAAAGGGGCGTCCCGTAAAAGAGGCGTGGGGAGGCGCTAGTGGAGCTGGGTTAGAAGAAGAAAAAAAGGAAAAAAAAGAAATATAAGCAAACCATAACACAAATTGGCTACAGAAGAGTTTAGACTGTCCTTCGCTCTGCGTACGTTGCTTCCGTTATGACCTCCCCTCTCTCGCCTCTCGTGCCTCATTCGTTCTTGCTTAGCTACAAAACCCACGAAACCACTCAACACACACACACACGCATTATACAATCAGGGATCTGCCATGGGCATGGAGACGCGGGAGCAAGCGCTGGCGGACGAAAACGCTTCCACCCCTCTTCAGCCACCACCATCATCAGCATCATCCCATCCACCAGCACCACCGCCGCCAGCTTCCACTACCCTCGATACCTACCTGCTCCTGTGCGTCGGGGGCCTAGAAGAGGACGCCATCGCTGCAACTAAGGCCTATTTCCACGCTACGCAAGGCAGTGGCGAATGGGAAGGGAGGGAGGGAGGGAGGGGCGGAGACGCAGTAGCCCCTCCATGGACAGCACATTTCCGCGTCTTCGAGATTGACGACGAGGACCGTCTTGGCAATGCAGGGTGCGGGAAGCTCATCCTGGACACAAACGTGCCCCTGGAAGTCGTCTTGGCGTTGCCTTTTCTCCTAGGCGTTTTGGCGTATGTGGGGGAGGATCACGCCCTACCACTAGAGCGAGAGGCGGGCTTAGCCCACCTGCATGCCGTGACCCACGACGCCAGCTATTGGGATGCAGCCATGGACTTGTGGGCCCGCGCTCGTGACTATGGCACTGCTGCTACTGCTGCTGCTACTGCTGACAGGCCTGGAGGCCTTACCTGGACCGAAAGGGTCAGGTCAACGACAGAGCCTCTTTCCCTGAAATTTCGCGCGTCCGTTTTGCGAGATGGTGCGCACGCATATATAGGGATGGACATGCTGCCTGTCGTGGGTGACGGGACATCGATTCGCCTGGGCGAAAAACACCTCAAGGTAGACCTGAAGAACTACGATTTGGAGGTCGTTGCGATCGTCCTCCAGCAGCACGTGCACTTGGGTCTTACTTTGGACAATAGGAAATTAGGGTTCAGTTCCAACCTCCCCCCCGAACGCGTCCCTCCCATCCTCTTCCGAGAGGGCGTGACGGCCTGCTTACGTCCGAGCACCGCCCGACTTTTCTTGGCCATGTGCCAGCCACGCGTAGGAGAGGTGGTGGCTGATTTCATGGCGGGTGTGGGTACGATTCCGTTTGTTGCTGCAGCGATGCCACCACCCTTCCCTCAGGTCCTAGCTTTGGGTGGGGACGAGAGCGAGGAGGCGGGGGGGCATATGCGACAGAATTTTACGTATTTAAGGGAGGAGATGTGTGGGTGCATTAACAGCAAGGGGGAGGGAAGAGGTCGTGCTGCTGTCGCCGGTCTGGCGCGGTGGGACGCGAGGAGTCTGCCTTTACGGGACGGGGTGGTGGACGTTGGAATCGTGGATTTGCCGTTCGGCAAGCGCCACAAGCACAAGGGAGGGCGGATGGTGCATCTATACGAGAGGGCGTTTCGGGAGATGGCACGTGTAATATGCCCGGGGGGACGGTTGTTGTTGTTGGCGTCGCGGGCCTCTTTTGTGGAGGAAGCGTTGAAGGGCTATATGTGCGAGGGATGCTGGTCCCAACAGCAACAGCAGCAGCAGCAGGAGAAGTTGGAGGAGGTTGTCGATTGTTTTGAGCCCAGGCGGGTTAATATTGGGGGTTTGAGGGGAGTGATGTATTTGGTTGTACGGACAACGGCCCCGCTGCCTGTGTTGCCTGAGTGGCCGGTGAAAGAGGGACGGAAAGCTCTGCGGCGACGTGCATGGGAGGATAGAACGGAAGATGAGAGCATTAGGGAAGGAAATGTGATAGAGACATAGCATTATTAAAACCAAAAGCTAGCTTAAAAAAGCGTATGATGACTTGATCACTCGTTTGGATCTATTTCTTTGTTTGTGGTTCGTTACTGTGCTTGGTTCTTTACTTTTATCACTCATTCAAATGCGGCGATTCCGCCTGCTGACTAACAGGGCTGGCAAAGAGGATTAGAGTGATTCATGATTGAGAGTTCCCAGTTTCGCGTTCTTTATGATTGCCCTAGAGGCTCATGTCATAGTCATACATGCATATTCCTTCCCTCCCTCCCTCCCTCCCACCCTTCTACCAGTTCTCAATGTCTCCGTCGTTGAACAATTCAAACACCTCCTTCTCGTTCGTCAATCTGAAGATATCGTCTTCCTCTTCCTTCCCCTCGCCTTCCTCTTCCTTCCCCTCCACTTCCCCCCCTCCCTCCACATGTCGCTTCGCAGCTGCTCCCTCCTCCGCCCCTGCCTCAAACAAACCCACCCCTCCTGCCTTTGCAAAAACACTCCCTAATAAACTCTCGTCAAATAGAGGTGCAGCTAGCGGGAGGGAAGGAGGGAGGACGGGCATCCCCCGTGCAGAGACACAAAGCTCCTGGGCTTCTGCTGCCTCGTAGGGCTGCTCTTGTTGCTGCTGTGATTGCTGCTGCTGGTGCTATAGTAGCGTCGAGGCCGGCTCAGGCGGATGTACTTCTTCCTCTCTCGGGGTGAAATCTTTCTCCCACTTCATCTCCTTCTCCCCCTTCTCCTCCTCCAGCCCCGGCTCCCGTCCATCCCTGCTTCCCTCATCATCAAAGATGTCATGGAGCTGCTCTTCGTCGAACACCGGAGGTATGGGATAGAGGAAAGAGGTGGGCGGGAGAGAGGACGAGGAGGCAGGCACAGAGCGGACCTCCTCTTTTTGCTCCACCCTCCAAGTTGTGACGGGCGTCATTTGTTGCTACTGGCCAAGGACCGGCGCGCCATGCTGCTGGTGCTGCTGGTGCTGCTGCTGCTGCAACCGCTGATTCTGCTGCTGCAACCGCTGTACCTGCTGCTGCAATTGCTGAATGTGCTCCTGCTGCTGCTGTTGCTGCTGCTGCTGCTGCCCGTCGCCCCCAGTTTTGCTGACCCTGCTGCTGCTGTCGGTGATAGTACCGGGAGAGAGCAAGTTTAACCTGCTCATCGTGTTGAGAGGGGAGGAACAGTGAGGCGGAACGCGACGGAATAGGAGGAGGAAGGTCGCTAGGGGAATATGGGCGCAGCTGCTGCTGCTCGCTGTGTTGAGCTGCAAGTCGACGTGGGATGGAATAGAAGGAGGAAGCGCGCTGGGAGAATAGCGATGAAGCTGCTGCTCATAAGAAAGCTGCAAGCTGGCGATGCTCTGTTGTGCCGCTGCGTAGTGTTGTTGTATTTCCTGGTCCTCCTTTTGAGACTGCTGCTCGTCGTGAGCGCCCTCCTCGGTCTGCTGCTGCTGATCGTGCTCTTGCTGCTCCGCCAGCCCACGCTCCGCCGGCCTACCACTTCCTGCTCTTCTTCCTCTGCCCTTGGCTCTTCCTCTTCCTCGTCCTTTGACCTTCTCCTCCGGTGCAATTTCCTTCTTTATAAACAAGGCCTCTAGCTCTGCTGCTGGCATGGCAGCGGCGCGCGCCAACAGGGAGGACGAGGAGGAAAATATATAAGACCGGAAGAGGAGAGGGAAGAGGAGGAGGAGGATGAGGAGGAGTGAGAAGTTGACGACCCCGTCCCCACCCCACCCGCTCCTGTCAATGACAGTGCCGTTGATGGCGTCGTCGTCGTCGCTTCTGCCGTTGTGGCAAGGCAGGGCTGGGTGAAATTGGGACCAAAGCTGGATGGGGGGAGGATGGCGTTGGAGGTAGCGGCGGGCGGAGCGCGCAGAGCAGGGAGGCCCATCCCGTCGGCGCCGAACGGTAAGGCGGCCAAACCCGGCATGGCGCAGCCATCCGCCCTCCAGCCTGTTACCTCGCTCACGCGCCCGCGCTTCATCACCTCTGATATGGAATATTTTTCAGGCGTTATTCGTTGGTCTTGGCCTCGACTTGTCCCCCAGGTCGCGCGCACGCCACCCGGGAATCGCAAGAGCGGCGTCGTCAAGTGCTTGGAGGGGGGGGCGACTGCGGGGAGGAAGAAAGGGAGGGAGAGAGGGATGGAGGGAGAGAGAAGAGGGTGTGGTTAGTGGCATGCACCAAAAACGGATACAAAAAGACACAGAAATTGATACACAGACACACATATAGAGCATCCATCCGTCTTCCGTCCCTCCGTCCCCTTCTTACATAAGACACCCTTCTATCCCCCCTCCCTCCCGCTTTCCATCCCTCTGGTACTTACTTTCCGTCTTGAAGATCAAGCCATGCATCCCCGCCTTCTGGAAGGTCAAGAGGGACTCCAAGCACAACTTGCTGGTACCGTCATACTCGTAAATACGCATCAACATGGTGACTTTGAGGTTATTTTCACCAAAGATCATCGCAACCACCGTGTCAATGAACTGCTGCCGGTCCTCGGGCGCGTAGATGGGAGCCATAAAGTAGGCCCAGAGTAGCTTTCAATGGAGGGCTTTGTCCCAGAGTGTGGTTGCGTTCTGTTGCAAGGGAGGATGAAAATGGTTGTGTGTGTGTGTAAATAGGAGTGCCACCGAATTGTGTCGATTTTAAGTGGCATCGATGGCGGCCATGAGGTAGCGCTAAGGATACACACATATACACAAACTCACACAACCACAATCCCCCCCCCTCCTTCTCTTTCTCTCGGCATTCAAGGAAGAACGTAAACAAACCTGCATGCGCGTGGAATAGACGTCACTGTTGGCCGCTCACATGTTGTCCCCCTGGCTGCAGATCATCAGGACGCTGGCCCCCGAGCCGTTGTCGTGCTGCCTGTAATACTCCATTTGCTTCAGTTGCCGCGTGCGGGCCAGCCTGGCCTCGCTGGCTTGGTAATGCCGAAGCCGCTGAATCTGAACGTGGAGCGGCGGGGAATGAACGAGGCGCAGGGAGTCCTCAATCACCAGGGGCGCAGGGAGTCCTCAATCACCAGGGGCGCAACGTCGAAGCGCTGTCGAATGTGCTCGGCCACACCTAGGGTCACGTCGGACTCAGCTAGGCAGGAAAGAAAGCTCCACATTTTCAGGACTCGGATGGAGCTTTTCCGCTTGATCTTGCCTGCCCGATAAAGGTTTTCCCAGGACAGCAGGTACATTTCGACGTAGGCCTGGGGTTTGGAGGGGAGAGGGGGGGAAGGGAGGGCAGAGAGAGACGTCGTTAGCCAAAGACCGGGGATGGAGAGAAGTCGGGTCTGCGCAGAGGGGGAGCGGTGGCTTTTGCATTTGCTTCCCTCCCTCCCTTCTTTTTTTTCAGTACGCAATCATCTTTCCTTACCTTGGGGTTGTGGGTGGTGATGACAAATTCTAGGACGGGTTCTTCAATGACCCAGTTGTTGGGGAGGCAGCGTAGCGAAAGCCCAAAGCATTGGGAGCAGGGGAAGCCGCCCTCGACTGTAGGGTATATTGCAGTAAAGGCAAAGTGAGTGGACTTTTTGAGGGCTTGTTTGCCGCAGATGAGGGAAGGGAAGTGGTATTGGTGGTGGCCATGCTTTGTTTGCCGATGGGGAGCCCATCGGCCTGAGAGGTGAGGTGTGCATTCACTACACACACACTTACAGTTGACATTCGAAGCTCGGCAAGCTTTGCAGGGCCTCATGGGGTCTACCGCGCCGCGGACCGATGATACGGATGCAATGCTGGAGGCGGAGGTGGCAGCGTCTTTGTGGCGGCCACATTTGATGCTTTTGCGCGGGCGCTGGGAGGCGAAGTTGCTTTCCATGGCCGACGAGACACCGAATGCTGAGGAGATGAGAAGGCGCACCCCGCTCGAGCTCCGTCCACGCCAACCCCACAATACCAGCCGCGGGCAGCCACGATATTACGCCTGTCTCGGGGGAGTGAAAAGGGGTGGAACAAGGGTGGTAAGTTAGGCATAAGAAAGTCAGCATTTGGTTTCTTTTTGGCGTGTGACTCGCTCGGTTAAACGTGTGTCAGGTTTCAGCCTGCCTTGCGCTCGGTGTCTCCGCGCGCGCCTCTCTGCCGCGAATTTGGAGGACAATTTCGCGACAAGACCTCGAGGATGGTAAGGGCTGGTGCTATGCAAGGAGCATGGTTACCAAAAAAGCCGCGATGCTTGTAAGTTTGACCGACCAACCACCTTGTTGGCCAATTTGCCCAATACCACCCAAAGCCACAGAACACGTTCCTTTCGCGGAAAACGCACAAACACCGCGTGGAAGTGCTACCAGGTAGTAGTGCTAGTCACCCGTGACACCTTTTCTTTCTTGCCTGCCACGCTATTGTACGCAACTGTATAGACTGCTCATCTTTTGAGCGTGGCGGCGGCAAGCAGCGTTGTCCTTTCTTGTGTCAGCGTGCGTTGCCAGGGCGTATTCCGGCTTAGAAGACCACATAGAAGTGAAGCTCCTGTCAAAGGGACATGCCGCACGTCGCTCTCGTTTTGGTGCTGAACTGTACATACAAATTACACCTTACTCACTTACGGTGCCTTGTCTATTTCAATACAGAAATGGCAAGCCACAAGCAAGAGGCGGTGCGGTCGAGCGCCGGAAACAAGGCCCTGCGTCGAGGAGGAGACGCCATCTTTGCGGGTGAGGCCATGTCCCGCAAGCTCTTTGCCGACTTTGGGACAGCGTGGGCTCAAGCGTATGAGGCAATTGACCCCCGCAACGCTAAAGACGCGTATAGGAAGGAGTCCATCCTCTTCCACACGGCCATGTGCACTCCTTTGCACGAGCCTTTGCCAAGTACCGTGGAGCAGCTCTTTGGTAAGCAACACTTTGTGTGGCATGTGGTGAGGGATATCAATGCGGGCGTGTCTTCTATGGTTACCATTTCTAAGCGAGAACATCTACGCTCAAGCGAGCTGCACCGAGCCATGTACAGGTCTCTCTTCCACTAACGGATTCTCCACAGCCCTACCCCTCTCTTTGCTCTCACCGACAGACGAGATCCATCGACGGTCGCAGAAGAAGCCGACATTCCTTCAAGAGGCCCTGGCGCGGTGGACGACAGGTAAGGAGGAAGGCTTGGGGTTTGGGGGGCTTGACTTGTATGATTTGGTGCATCGTTTCGTCGTGAGCCATCTCTGGAGCGTGAGCATTTCCTGAGATAGGTAGGTGGGCAAACCAATGGCAATTGGAGATGAAGTGACGAGAAAAGCCAAAGGCCGAAGATGATACTATCCATTCCTAAGACGGGAGGGGTAAGTTCTCTCTCTCATCCGCTCCTCTGCCGCCATAGCTCCTCTTTATTCTGCTGCCTCGTGCCACTGAGACATCATTTCTTTTCGATGCCTCGCACGTCAGCTTTTCTATTTTGGCTATTACCTGAATTCAGTATCGAACATTCACCGCTCTTTTGGATCCACCCTTTCTCCCCCCATTCCCCCACGAACACACATAGCCCAGATGCAAGGGATGGGAGGCGAAGGAGGAGGTGGCGGCCGAAGTCAGGATCAAGGAGGAGGGCGCTATTCACACCCCTCCCCTTCCACCACGGACCCACTTAGCCCACATGCAAGGGATGGGAGGCGAAGGAGGAGGTGGTGGCCCAGCCACGATCAAGGAGGAGGGCACAGCGACGGCCCCCGCCACAGCAGGGCTGAGCAGGAACATTCTTGAGATGGTGACCAAGCTAGGAAAGCAACTGGACGATATTGAGACGAAGTACACACGGGAAATCCACGATTTGAAGATCGAGGTAAACAAATTGACGATCTGGAAGGCAGAAGTCGAGGAGGAGCAGCAGCGCCAGCACGCCCGGAATCGGGACCAGAGTCGCAGCCCGGACCGCCGCCAAAGCCGCTACCGCGAAGATCGATACGACGGGGGAGGAGGTGGGGGCGGCGGCCGACATGCCTATGTGCCGCGAGAGGGTGTGCACTCCGATCGCCAGCAGCAGCAGCCGCCTCTCCCGCCTCCGCCCCGTAACACCCATTACCACCATCCGCAGCACGACCAGCACCAGCATCAGAACCAGCAGCACCCAGCTCCCATCATCCCCGCCCCTCCTAACTATTATCAGCAGCAAGCGGCAGCTCAAGCGCCTTACCATCATCAGCCTCATCCTCCGGGTTATTGCCAATACCCTGGGGCAGCCCAAGATCCCCCGCCGAAGTACCCGCAGCATTACTTTTATTAAAGTCCGCGCGCGACACGCAACCGCGGCGCTCCTTGTCGCATCAACAGGCAGTGACGGTCAATGGGAAGGAGCGAGTGCGGGAGCAGATGGATGGAGGCAGCGGCAATCGAGAAAGAAAGGGGGAAAGAAACAACATAGCACAAGTAGAAGTAAGAGGTATTTTCCCAAGAAGAGATCACGCTTAAAAAGGAGCCTGAAGTAAGGCAGAGAGCACGGCGACTTGGCTGGAAGGCAGGGAGGGAGGGGAAAGAATGAAGGAGAGAAAAAGTAGCCTGGAACCCAGCTTTGAAAAAGACACTCGCAGCAAATCACCAGAAGAAACAAGTCAACAACGTTCAATAAACAAGACATACAGTTCTATGCGTGGCATTGCTTTCTAATTCCTCAAACGCCTCCCTCCCGAAAGTGACCTCCTCACCCCCCATGGCCCCCCCATTTCTCCAATGGACTTGGTCGCGCCATGCACGCTATTCAGACACCCGCTTAGCGTCTATGAAATAGCTTCAGGGCCAACAACTCGTCCTACGCTTAACGCAAGGCAGTTTCTATGTATACATATGTATATGTATATATGTATATGCAGGGCTTTTGGTACTTTTGCCCAGACAAAACCTCCTCCCTCCCTTCGAGCCGTTCTTTCGTCATCGTTGGCGAAGAGGCCGGCCACCCTGATCGATGAGCCAAGTCTCGATTGCCCAAAGACCACCCTTTTCTCACCCTCATTCTGACCCAACCCACACACTGAACACTCCTCGCGACAGGCTGCTGCGGGGTGCTGCCGGCCTCATGCATGCCACCCCGCCAAGCCTGGTCCTTGGGTGATGATTGGACGCTGCTCCCCCGGCATCATTTTCTTCTTCCTCGCTGAATGCCCCGAGGTCCTAATCAGCAACCCAGCCACGCCTCCAAAGAGACTCATCACACCCACCACCTCGTACCCACCACCTCCCCCTTCTTGACAGTGCATTGGCTTAGGAGCGACGACGACTGCAGGCATGGCTTCGTTTAAGTTCAAGGACGCGGCCTTTACGGTGGACAGCCCGGATGTGACCTACACGGAGGAGGAAATTCTGGCCAAGTACACGTACGAGACGGTGGTCGTGGAGGGCACCAAGGTACTGGAGAAAGGGAAGCGGGAGACAGGGAGAGGGTAGGAGGAGTAGGGGGAGGTAGGGCGTGTCAATGACTAGGTGTGGAGTCTGGATGGATGAGCGTCATCGTGCGTATTTGGCTGCTTGGCGTTCTAGAGGGCGTAACGCTCGTCATCACCCGTATGCCCGGCACTAAGGGATTAAGATATGTACTTGCATGCCTGACAGAGTAAGTGGAGGGTCGATACATTCGGGCCAAAGTAGGCTGCTCTGCTGCAGCCATGTGTGCATTAAAGACCTGCGCTTGTATGTTTTTGTCACATACAAAAGAGGAGAGGGAATGGAGGAAGGACCTAGAGCGTAAAAACACGCCCGGCACATTTTCCTATCGAAACTCACACCCGCCATCATTACCATTTAAAACAATCCAACTGTCTAAAGCGCCTGTGCGTCGTGCCCAGCCGCTCTCTCACTCTCTTCCCTCCCTGCCTCCCCTCCCTCCCCCCCCCCCCCCCCCCCGCAGGCGGTGCCCACCAAGGAAGTCTACACCTTCAAAACCAAGCGGCAAGTGCCCAAGACCGGGCTGATGCTCGTAGGGTGGGGAGGGAATAACGGAACGACGACCACTGCGGGGATTATTGCGAATAAAATGGGGATGACCTGGCGAACGAAGGAAGGCACGCATAAAGCTAATTATTTTGGGTCCTTGACGCAGGCGTCCACGGTGCGATTGGGGAATGACAAGTATGGGAATTCGGTTTCTGTCCCTTTCAATCGGTTGTTGCCTATGGTGCATCCGAATGATTTGGTGGTGGGAGGGTGGGATATCTCGAAGCTGACCGTGGGGGAGGCGATGCGTAGAGCGCAGGTGCTAGATGTGGGGCTGCAAGACCAGTTATACCCGCATATGAAGGACCTGCAGCCGTTGCCATCTATTTATTTCCCGGATTTCATCGCGGCGAACCAGGCGGAGCGGGCGGATAATGTTTTGGTGGGGTCAAAGCAAGAGCAGCTGGAGATGGTCCAGGGGCACATTCGGGAGTTCAAGGCCACCCATGCCGTAGACAAGGTCATTGTCCTCTGGACTGCGAACACTGAGCGGTTCGCTGCCATCGAGGAAGGGAATAATGACACGGCCGATAACCTCCTCGCGGCTATCCAGCGGGGGGAGGAGGAGCTTTCCCCCTCTACACTCTTCGCGGTTGCCTCTGTTTTGGAAGGCTGTTCGTATATCAATGGCTCGCCTCAGAATACGTTTGTCCCGGGCGTGGTGGATTTGGCGGAGCGACATGGTGTATATATTGGGGGGGATGATCTTAAGAGTGGGCAGACGAAGATGAAGAGTGTTTTGGTTGATTTTTTGGTTTCTGCTGGTATTAAGCCGACGTCGATCGTGAGTTATAATCACTTGGGGAATAATGATGGGAAGAACTTGTCGGCGCCCCAGACGTTTCGCTCCAAGGAGATTTCGAAGAGTAATGTGGTGGATGATATGGTGGCCTCGAATCGGTTGTTGTACGCGGAGGATGAGCATCCGGATCATGTGGTGGTTATCAAGTACGTGCCCTCCCTTCCCTCCCTCCTTCCCA
>Ga0209491_10006784_pt1 | contig 15578 bp, 10 predicted proteins | sample BON02_FD_187213 | JGI IMG/M metagenome (GOLD analysis project Ga0209491, IMG submission 187213) | Freshwater microbial communities from Lake Bonney liftoff mats and glacier meltwater in Antarctica - BON-02 (SPAdes) (version 2) | ecosystem: Environmental > Aquatic > Freshwater > Ice > Glacier...
ATGGCGATTTTGGTGGGGTGCATGTGGTTGCAATCGATCGAACTGGCCGCAGTTCAGGGGCAACTTTCGGCGGCTCGCGACAACTGCCATGCTCAAGTGGATCGATTGAAGAAGCGGTTCCTGAAGTCAGCCGTGGCAATCCCGCAGAGTCGAGTTGAAATTGTGGCTCAGTATGAGCTACTTCGATCGGTTCGTGACGAGTTCGATGGTTTTCTGTCGCAATGGCCAGATGACCGAAAGATCAGGAAAAACGCTGGTACGGGCTTTTATCTATTAGGCGTCGCGGCAGATCGACTGGACCTCGAAGAAGAATCTGTGGCAAACTTTTATCGAGCCGAGCAGATCTTTCGAAAACTCAGAGATGATTTCCCCGAGGACATCGATTTGGAATTCGATGTATTCCATTCCATCTTGGGGGCATCCGGACCGGAGAGCAATCTTGTTGAAGCCGCTCGTCTGCATCTTGTAGCTCTGGACATCATCCGCAGATTGCATGGGATCGCTCCGGAGAATTCCGACTATTCGGATGCACTGGCGTGTGTTCTGGTGGAAGTGGGAAGCGATATTCTTGAGCCCCTGGGCAACAAAGACATGCGACGTGCAGAACAATTTGCCAGAGAAGCGATGGCGTTAGCGATGTCAAATTGCGACCGGCTAGATATGAACCCTTTGCATCGCAAACATATTGCCTCCTCCGCCGATCTTCTTCGTCTAATAACAAAACAAGAAGGTGAGTATTTCTTGTCTTATGGATGGGCGATGGAAGCGGTGGATGCTCATCGGATGTTTATTCAGGATTTTCCAGACTTCGATAGTAAAGCAAAGTTGATCCACTATCTTCTGCGCGAAGCTGAAGCAGCGCTCCAAGCCGGTTGGATTGACGCCGCCCACGAGCCTCTAGCAGCCGGAATCGCGTTGTACGAGGAAATTTCGACGGAGATCGAGGGACGTGAGGAGTCCAGGTTTTTCCAGAAGACAATTGAAGAGTTACAGTTTCAACTGAACGTCGCAGAAATGAGAATCGAACAAATGCCCGCAGGAAATTTTGTTCAATTCTGAACGGCTGTCTCATACTTCACGCCTTCCGGCACATTCACTGGTACTGCCACTGTCGTCCCGAATTTGCCCTCAGTTTGGCTCATGGAATCCACTGCGACAAAGGCTGTGAAGGTGCTCATCAGGCTATATTCCAATGCCGTTTGCGTGATCAAGTGACGCAACTCCACGGCCTGATCGGGCGTTCGTGAAAACTGTGTCATCAGATCCATGATTTTCAGACGAGCCCACACGCTGGCGATGCCTTTGTGCTCCTTTGCTGCATCGTTTGTATCGACCGCAACCTCAAACGATGTCGGCTGCATCCCCTGACGTCCGCCGACTTTAACGACACTCGGCTCGCCAGTGAATCGACCCGTTACAACAACAGGACGACCAACGATAAGGTCTGGCAGAATCTGAGGATACACGTCCGTCACATTCATGTTGCCCCAATCGATCGAGAGATCTGTCATCGCTGGATGACTGATGCGTGCGTTGAAGTGATTCATGATCTCCACCGGATTATCGTTGAGACTCAAATACGCCACGGCACCGCGGCCGAGCAACGCCATGCGATCCATCAGGAATCGATTCGGCGACTGGCCAACTCCAAAGCTGAAGATGCGAGAATCGCCCAGCTTAGCAGACAGAGCATTCAGGATATCGTGATCGTTACCGATGTAGCCGTCCGTCATGAACGACACCAGACGAAAGCGACCTTCGTCGTGCGGGAAATCGAGTGCCGCCTTCAAACCCTGAATCATCTCCGTGCCGCCCTGGCCGTTGAGCGAATTCAGATACGCCAGCCCCTTCTGGATATTCTGCGGCGTGGCAATCACCGGAACCGCACCCAACTGAGACGCTGTCGAGCTGAAGTTGATGATCTGGAACGTGTCGGGTGGCGTCAGTGACTGCAACGCATGAGTAATCGCTGCACGAGCTTGTTCTATCGGACGACCGTTCATGCTGCCCGAACAGTCCAGCACGAACACCATTTCCATCGGACTGCGTTGAACCTGTTCCAGTTGTGCCGGAGGATACAGCATCATTGTGAAGTACTGACCGTGATCATCTTTGTGCGTCATCATGGCCGTCTTGATTTTGTCCCCGGCCACTTGATATCGCAAGACGAAATCCTTGTTCGGAATCGAATCAGCGGCGGACAGTGTCACGCTGCGTTCTGTATCGGTCACGTCTTTCACGGCAACATCATGATTGATGCTGCGGACGGATTCGATATTCACTCCGGCACTGATATTCAGGCTCAGCGACACATCATGGCCGCTGCGTTCGTTTGGAGCGAGATACGGAATCTCAGTTGACTGACCACTGCCGCCATTGTTTCCACGTGCCACCGCGCCAATGCCGTCGATTGTGGCAGCCGGGTTGTAGCGAGGACCGATAACCATCGGGAACACGAATTCGTAAGCTCCGTCGTCATATTGCAGCGTGTTGAAATAACGGATGTTGATGTCGATCTGTTTGCCAGGTTCAATGTTGGCCACCTTCTGAGTAAAAATGTTCGGTCGTTCCTGAGTCAACAGCGATGCGACGTGTCCCTGAGCACGGGCATCGTTGTAAATTTTCTCCGCTTCTTCTCGTTCGCGAATGATGCCGCGAATTTTTCGTTCGCCGACGGTCATTACAAACTCACTGACCGCCGCATTATCGGGCAAGGGGAACACATAGACCGCTTCAATCTTTGAGTTGTAAGGATTGTGAAACTGCTGCGTCACGTCCACCGTCGCGATATATCCATCAATGCTGCCCACGACGGACGTGTGTTTGAGCGGAACTGGAACTTCTTTTTCGACGTCCGGAAGTTTGGCCATCAATGCGCCGCAACCGGGTGGCTTTTCCGCTGCTGGCTGAGCTGCCGGATCAATGCCTTTGGCAATGACCCACAATTCTTCTCCGGGCATGAGCTCATATGTATTGCGGGTTGCGGTTGGCTCGCCATCTACAGTGGCTCCTCGACGAGACCAATTCTGCGGGTTTCCCGGCACCGCACCAGTACTTGATTCATAATCTACATCGCCGGACACCCGACTAGCTGCGGGAGCAGAATTTGTCGTCACCGGTTCCTTGCTCTGGCCGCATCCAAGTTGCAGTAAACACGCCGACGCTACAAGTAACAGTGCCAACGTCGCACAAGTTCGATTTCGAAGTATGTTCATGAATTTGATCCTTATGAGTTTGTAATGAAAGTCGCCATCACTCTCTGAGTGAAGATTGCACTCGTTCCGGGGAGCAGACCTGGAACGCATGGCGCCATAGGCTCCTGGCTCCCCGGTTTTTACTGGAGGCAGGAGCCTCCGGGGCAGTGTGTTCCGAGGCAGGAGCCCCGGAACAAGTTCTAAATCTCAAATGGCCGCTGCTTTCGCAAGTGAAATCGCAGCAGGAATCCTTGTGCCATCCGCAGTCGCCGCTGTTGTCAGTTCTGACAGCCACGTCCGCCCACCTTGGCCGCGAACCTGAACGTGAATCCGAGCGACGCGACTGCGACCGCTTGGCAAATTGTTGTCCGTGCTGAACGCTGCGATGATCACGCGATTGTGGTTCATCGCTCGCTTGTCGTAGTACGGCGGTTCTGCAAACGCTGGGTGTTCGCCGCCTTCGATGCCGACGATCTGTACATCATTCGCCGTGCACTTAACTTCCAATTGCCACGCCGCCAATCGCTGAACTCCGGAATCGACGAACACGTCGAGCGCCTCAAACCGACTGGTGTCGTCTGCGACATTATCCGGCCCAGGAATCTCAGTCCGAACCTGTCGCTCAGGCGGCTCTATCGGCCGAGCTTCGTTGTCCTGAGCGTAGGTCAGAGCCATCAGCCCGACATCAAACGCGATCAGCAACGCCCAGCAGAGCGGAATATGACTACGTCGTAAACTGATTCGTCTATTGAGGGAGTCGTTTGTATTCATAGGTTTCGTCTTTCAATGCTTCAGCTACAACTTCACGGCTTCTCTTGCGACAATATCGATATCAGCCTCATCAAATCGCCCATCGTGATTTATGTCGTATAACTTCTCCCGACCACTGCGAATTTGACGAGCCATCGCGAAGGCGTCCAGAATGTCCACACGCCCGCTGAAATCCACATCGCTTGTCAGTTCAGCATCAGCCATCATTTCAGCAGCGGGTGACACGGCACTTATTCTCGCGGCGAAGCTGTTTTGCTGTTGCAAATGATCTGGCTTCATGGCAAAGAATAACACACACGCCGCAGCCACTGTCGATCCGATCGCCGTCCATTGCCACACGGAAACTCTTCGCCGTTTTGTCATCCGCAGAGCAGCTGGGCCGTACTGTTCAAAATGGCGTCTCGCATCCGCCAGAATCGATTGATCGATACTCGACGGAACATCCGGTACAGAACCAAAGCGTTGTTGTAAGGCCGCTTTCACTGCATCGGGCAGTTCCTCACCGAACTCATCAAATTCCATATTGTCTTTCATGACGTCACCTTTTTTGTCATTGGTTTTCTGTTGAACCACCAGACGATGAGTAAGCCTGATGATATGAGAAACATCAACGGCCAAAGCAAGACAATGGCTATTGTGAATTCTACGACAGTCTGCCAACCAAGCAGGAAATTGCCGCGCACGCGATGCCAAAAGCCTGCCGACATTGTGGTTGATTCATAGAACGATACCGTCAATGTGCTGAAACTTTCACGATCCGTCATCAGTCTCAAACGCCCCTCAGTGGATTCAATTTCTGCACGCAGTTTGTCAATTTGTTCTTCGATCTTCAGGATTTCCTCAACGGACTTCGCCTGCGTCAATAATTCACGATAGCGTGATTCTGTTTCCTTTTTTGTTTTCAATCTCGCTTCGATATCCACAAATTCGGCTGTGACATCAAGTGCCCGAATTTCACGTTTGTTGAAGTGAGTCACGCCCGCAGAGACATCAGCAAGCAAGCCATCAAATTCTTCCGAAGGAACACGAATCGTCATTGTTTGTTCGAGAGAGTTGGAATTTCGCTGCTCCCGATCATCCGCCAAATACCCCTGATGCGTTTTGACAAAACCCAGAATTCCCATGCGTGTCGTCTTTTGGTCGGCGGTCTCAAAACGCAGCTCACCTTCATGAATCACACGCCGAGCGGTCTTGGTCTCGCCGCTCGATACCTCATCGGGAGCCGGAGATTTCGCGGGCATAGCGGCACTCAACACTGAAGCCGTAACGTATTCGCCGGGGCCGGATTCGCTTGCACAGCCGCCGCTTATCAGGAGCACCAAGAACCCGGAAATGGACAACCATTTGACAGACATCGTTCAACTCCAGACAGTGACATAATACTGGTCTTACTATGAAGTGATCGACCCGGGAGATTGGTTCAAAGAATCCTGGAATGTTTTCGAACGTTCTGGTATCTGACTTAAATCCATACATCATTGTGACTTAGTCACCGAAGCTTCGCCCCGCATGTCGCCAACCAACGACAATCGCACCGACCTGCAACTCGTGGACGCCCTGAACAAGGGCGACAGTTCGGCGTTCGATGTACTGTATTTTCGGCATCGGGATTGGGTGATGCGACTGGCGATGCGGTTCACAGGCAACCACGACGACAGCCTCGACGTGCTGCAGGAAACATTTTCCTACCTTGTCCGCAAGTTCCCTGGTTTTGTGCTCACTGCCGCACTGACGACGTTCCTTTATCCAGCCGTCAAGAATTTCTCCATCGCCGCGCGACGCAAACGTCAGCGTTTGGTGAATGACAATCAGGATGTGCTGTCATTGATACCGGATGCGGCGACACAGGAATCCACGAACCGTGATGAGATGACTCAAACGCTCTCCGCGCTCACAGAATCCCATCGCGAGATTCTGCTCATGCGATTCATTGACGACATGACTCAGCCCGAAATCGCAACTGCCCTAGACGTTCCGCTGGGAACCGTGAAGTCGCGACTGCACCATGCGTTGCTCGCCATCAAGCAATCACCAGAAACGCTGGAACGACTGCTGGGCGAATGACCAAGTCCATGGGGATTTTGGTGATGCGGCGGCTACTGAAACCGAGTGTCGCGAGGTTGCTCGGCGATCCTGAAAATCGGCGCGTCTTCCATGTCTGAAGTCACATGCATTACTTCCGGAGCCGGGATCTTGCTGGGATCCTGAACAATGTCGGCCTCCACAAGAGTCGCATAGCTCAAACAAAGAAGCAGTCCCATTGTGACCCCGTTCGGCAGGGCTTCAGGGCCGAAAAATTTCATCGCCGTGCCAGCCGATTTCGCAAGCCGCACCTTCATGCCGTCCCATTGCACGCTGTACATCTCGTCCAGCACCAAATGAGACAGGAAGCCAATCCCAACACCAACGGCCATCAAGACCCGCACTCGAAGCTCGTCGCTGTGATATGCCAGAAAAGTCAATTCGGAGGCGATCAACAACGCGGGGATGCTATGAAACATGCCTCGGTGAACGGTGAGTTTTCCGAGCAAAAATGCACCGCCATATTTCACAAGTGCGTAGACAACAATCGCAAACAACATCGCTCGATCACCGCGAATTCCGGCAGCCTGTGCGTGCTGCAGCATCAACAAAGGAGCAAATGCTGCGACAACTCCTGACAATTCACGGACAGGGCGCCCGCTTTCGGAATCCAGGTCCGGCAACATACCTGCGACCCATGTGAGCACTGCCACAATCGTTGCCTGAACCAGACTGAAGCTGAACAAAAACACCGCCGCTGTAGCGTATGCCACACCCAGAATGCCACTGACGGTGATATGTTCGCGATACGCTGCCATGAAGTATTGGATTCGCTGAATACAGAGTGATCTTGGTCGAGGCCCGCAGTTGCAGCCCGACTGCCAACTTGCTTATCGTCCAAGACGAAGGAATCGGCACAGGATTCCGTCGCGATTGAGCAGCGTTCGAGACTTTTCTCAAGTGATTGAGAACATTGAACGTGGTATGCACGAACCGGAACCGGCAGAACCTGCCGCAGGACGGATCTCCAGACCCGTCCAGACAAGATCGGGCTGAAGGCACTACGTTTTGTGTCGCAACGTTTGACGGCTGGTTCTGATCAGGACGGGACTGGAGTCCCGCCCTACATACTCACGTTCCGCACCCCCGAGAACAAGTTAAGCGGAGCTGGATTTTGCGGAATAGCAGCACTTGGATTTGAAGGTTCGTAATGCCGATGGAGGGATGCTCATCAATTCGATCAGCCGTCTTTGCGTTGTGTTGAGTTCGGCCAGCCGACGCGACACTTCGCCCCGGTGTTTGATGAGTACGATCACGAGAGTTGCGAAGCACTCAATAATAGACGCTCCGGTCGGGCTGGGGCTTGGACGGTTCTCGGGATAGATGCCATACATCGGCTCGCCGTTGAGACTTTGACGCACGTCACGTTCCATCAGTGCCAGCATCATCAGCGCCCACAGCAGAATGTACATCAGCCCGGCAATGCGCAGCGGCTTCTCCAGAAACAGAGGAGCAATCGCCAGCGGGCCTTTGATATCACCGATGCGACGTTCCACATGAATCTGCTCTTTGTACTCCTGAAGCACACGCCCGGTTGGGAATTCCTTCTTGGCAAGGTCGGTCTTCAGAACATACGCTCCGTCAAGGTTCTCGAGTTCACGCAAAGCAGACTCATCGATATGCCAGCTCAGCGAAAACTTTCCCGCTCGCCCTTTCAGTTCGTAACGGAAGACATCGCCCACGGAATATTTGCCCTTCGCCGACTCCAGCCGTGACACTATCTTTTCGCGAGTCTTCAGGCTGTACTTATTCAGATTCTTCTCGATCGATTCGAACTCGGTCCTGATCTTTCCGAGATGTCGCTGCCGAGTCTTTGATTCTTCCTGCGCCTTGGCTTCGCTCCAAACAAAAATCTGGCGATACTTCAGGCACACTTTGCGACCATCGACTTTTCCTTCGGTCGTTTTAGACAATTCGCAAGCCTGATACTTTGGTCTCTTCTCCTCCGGCAGATGCAGTTTGCTCTTCGGGCAATAGTCCACAGGTTTCATCTCGCCGCGATGCTTCACATACTCTTTCTTCAGATGCGGCTGAAACACGCCGCCACACAGAAACCGGCCGCCCGCCGTTTTGTTGGCCAGCAGGTTCTCCGGAGAATCCATCTTCGTGTCGGCGGTGTAGACAATGTCTGTTGTCGGCAGCAGCTTTCGCAGGCGTTCCAGAGTCTGGATATGTGTTTTCACTTCGGCTTCATTTCCGTCGAACGGAATCAAGTCAATCGGCACGGCACCATCACGCGTGACGTTGATCCCGAACTGCACCTGCTTCACATTTTTGCGACCGCTTTTGGTGCGTCCATACATCGGCTGCGGCCCTTGCTTTTTTTTGCGTCCGCGACTTCGGCGGTTGAAGGCGAGCCACCCTGCTCTGGCGGATTCTCTGGCGTTTCCGGCATTTGCCGCCCGTAATCGCCGTACAACTCCACGCTGGAAATATCGTAATGAATTTGCGAGACGGACAGCTTGAACGTCTTGACCAGATGCAGGACCAACTGCGACTGAGCCGAAAACGCATGGATCGCGATGCGTTCCAGAGCTCGCCCCAGTCGATCATCGTTGAGCTGTTCGGATGTGACGCCGTAGTAATCACAGACCCCGGCACTCTTGGCTCATTCGCCGAGTTTGTACTGCGCTTTGGGATTGAGCAGTCGATTGCAGACCATGATCTCCACCAGCGTCCCCAGCGGCACTTCGCCTTCCCACGGAATGTTTTCATTGATCACAGCCGCCAGCCGCATCTTCTCCAGATACGACACGATGACCGGCAACGCTCCAACTATCTGACTGTCAAACCGAGTCGTGGCATCTATTCCACTCTCCTTTATCTGAATTTGAAAAAATCTGACTTGATCAGCTTCGCAAATTCAACTTATCCTGTCACTACCAACCTTGTTTTTAGGGTGCGGAATGTGAGTAAATATTTTAACGTTCATGCATGCTGCGTTCAAAATCTTCAGCAGATCTAAAACTGCTGCTGCATCGCATACAGCACGGCATTGATCGCAAGCTTCGCCGCATCGGCTTCGACATAGCCATCGCACGATAAAGACGCCTGATGTTCCAACGCACAACTGATATCGTAGCGGCTATAGATGATCGCGAATCGTCCATCGATTTCGATGCCTTCCAGAAAGGGAGGACCAACTTCTTCCTTGATCTCCAGCGTAGCATTCCTGGCAGACGGCACCAGTCGCCTCCGTCGAACCTCTTTGATCTCGTGCCCGTTCGCTTCTGTGAACAATTCGTGATCCGCAGGAATCTGAGTCAACTCTTTGTCAGGATAGAGCTGCTTCACCAGATCACGAAAGCCTCGATCAAACTGACTGGAACCGCAACAGGAATCAGCCAGCAGCACTCCGCCGCGACCCAGATAATCCCGCAGCGATTCCTGCTGTGCCGGCTGCAGTTGAAAACGATGTCGCCCGTGCATATAGACCAAAGGAAACCGCGACATTTCTTCCAGAGTAATGGGAATTGCATCCGACTTTGTTGAAACCGCCACGCCAACCGTTTCATTCAGTGCGACAAGCAGATTTCTGACTGCCTTGGGGGCCGTATCCCAGCCGCCATTGTGACGAAGCTGACCGATCTGCAGCAAACCGCGTTCAATCGTCGCTGCGGCTTCTTTGCGGCGAACGACCACGTCGTCAAGCTTCTCTGGTGGCTCGCGACCTGTTGCATACGCGATCACATTCACACCGATACGAGTGCCTCGAATAATCTGCTGGCTCAGATTTGCATTTCGACCAGGCGGCTCGTGTTTCATCCATTTTTGCCACAAACATCCAAGATCATCCGGCGAATAGATGATGGATGTGCGACAGCCGAAATCGACACCCCACAGTTCCATCTGTTCGCCGTTCAACAGATATTCGCTGCGATAGACCGGATGATCACCCAACAGCCGCTGCAGTGACGCATCGCCCTGCGGAAACATGCGTTTGACAAGATCTCGAAACCCGGCATCAAAGCCTTTTCCATCACAGTTGCCCGCCGCAAAAATGAAGCCACCATTGTCGACGTAATCCCGCAGCCAGCCAACCTGTTCGTCGGTAAACTTTGGAGCTTCGCGTCCAGAGATGAACAGTACCGGTGCCTGATTGAGTTCCAAGACTGCCGATTCCTGTTTCAGTCGGCTGAGCGTTACGACCTGGCTGATCAACCGCGGAGGCCAGTCTTTCAGCCCGTCGATCAAGTCCACGAGATTGACAACATCCTGCGGATGTCGATTCCATTCCCCTTGTTCCAGCGTTTCCCCATTAGGCGAGTTGTAGTCGAGTTTATTCACCACGACGCGTGACAGCCCCTTTGAAAGGAACAGCAAGGCCATTGATGTTCCGAGCACGGGATCTCGTTCAGCAGCATCCTGCGAAAGCCACTCACCGGCTGGCAATTGAGCGGCCACCAACATCTGCGCGCCGCGACGGTACCAGTCATGACTGCCGAAAAAACGCACTCCGCTCATGCGACCAGCCCGTTCCAATCCGTAGAGATAATAGTAGTGCCAGGTATTGGATGCCGGATTCGTGGTCACCGAAAAATTCCGTGACATCCATTTTCGACCGTTCTCCATCGCCAGATTGGGCGGTTCTGTGAAGCAGCAATCGGGACGCCCGTCGGCACCGACATGACTATCATCCTGCAGCATTCGTGTCGTGATCGCAACGGTTGATAGACCAGCCACCGTCATGCTGCCTTTCGACGCAGGTTGACTGACATTGTATCCCCAGCCGCCGTCAGAATTTTGAGCCGTCGTCCAGCGTTGATGAACAAGTTCCCATGTCTTGCGTGACACAGTGGCACCTGCATATGCCGCATCGCGCAGTGCGAGAACAGCGTATTGGCCGTTGCTGGCATCACCGCCGCCGCCTCCGCCGCCCAGCTTATAGTTCCACAATCCTGCATCTTCGCCGCGCTTGGTTTGAGCGTTCTCCAGTGCCGTGGCAAGAAGCTGAATTCTCGGCAAGTCGCGATCGTATTGTTCGGCCGCACTGAGTGCCATGATGATCAGCGACGTTTCATAGACTCCTGTAATGCCGTCAGATCCGCCAATGGGGCGACCCCGCAAATATTCAAGTCCGCGCTGCACTTCGTTCGAATCCACCGGCACATCACTGTTGATCAAAGCCATAATCGCAAGCGAGGTGAATCCATCTTTGAATTCGAACAGCGAACCTCCCTGCGCCGACCATGCGCCATTCGGTTGCTGACTTCGCTTCAAATAATCGCTGCCGCGTGTGAGGGCTTTCTTGACACCTTCGCGAAGCTGCTGATCGTTCAGTTGAGAATCACGATCGCCATCCTGTGACTTCGAAACAACTGATGACGAGACGCAGACAGCTACCACAAGCAGACCCCGTAGTGTCGCCGAAATCATTTGTTAATCCCTGTGAGTACCTGCAGTTGCAGTCGTGAGCGAATTTTTGCCGTGACATTGGCGGTGTAACATACCACGAAGCATCTTCAATCGAAATACAGGAACTGTTCCCAACTCCCGCGATGTCGGCGATCGAACGTGCATTTTCCTGCCTTCAATTGTTTACCGACTTGATGTCCTGGCCAATCGCCGAATTCCCGTATCGCGTAATCGATTCGGTCGAGACAGAAAAATCGGACACACAAAAACAAGACGTCATGGATGCGATTATTTTTTCTGCGTTTTTCTGCCTTCCAGATCGAAATTCAGATGCGTCGCTTTCATTCAGGCAAGAAGATTCGCGGTAAGCAAATTAGTCGCATTTGACTTCGCTAATCTGCTTACCTTCAATTGTGTTGACGAATTGCGGGTGCATGACAAATTGCGGGTGCATGGCACCTGTGATCGGGTTTATGAATCCTGAACGGCGTTGCCCCTCACCATCGCTGCAATCGCCCCTGCCATTGGGAAGGTGAAGGTCTGCAAGAATTATTTTGGCTGAAACAGATCGCTGAGCACGATCTGAGTCACCATCGTTGCCAGTCCATCATCTTGCTGGCGAAGTCTGGCGGTGATATGGTCAACGCCGGCTCGATCACCGAACGTCAACGGTCGTCCCAAGGCGAAAGTTGTCATCTTGTGGACCATCGCTCGCGTGAACTGATCCTGACGGTTTTCTAACAGGAATCGTTTCAAGGCATCAACGCCATCCAGTTTCTGCCCGTTGAATAGAAGACTTGACGCATCGACGGGTTGCCCCTGGATCTCGGTTCGCCAACTGCCGACGGCGTCGTAGTTTTCGAAGGCGATTCCCCAGGGATCGATCTTCACATGACACGACAGACAGGCTGGCTGGTTTCGATGATTCTCAATACGTTGCTTCAGAGTGAGCTTGGCGATTTCAGGGTCCGCCAGATCAATCACGGGAACAGCAGGCGGCGGTGGAGGAGGTGGATCGTTCAGCAAACTTTCCAGCATCCAGATGCCTCGCTTCAACGGGTGCGAGTCTTTGCCGTCGGAGTTCATGGCCAGCAATCCCGCCTGCGTCATCAAGCCGCCACGGTTAAGTTGTGGATTCAGCGGCACGCGTCGAAAGTGGTTGCCGTACACGTCGCGAAGATCATAGTGCCGAGCAAGTCGTTCGTTGACCATCGCATAATCCGTGTGCAGAAAATCCAGAACGCTGTGATTGTTCTGCAGGGTTTCCTGAAAAAAGGCGATCGGTTCTTCCTGCATGGCCTCCTTGAGTGAAGGATCAAACTGCGGATAAACCTTGCGGTCCACGTTCAGAAAATCCAGCAGCTCCATGCCCAGCCACTGCCGCACAAACTGCTGCGAAAATCGTCGGGCTCGTGCATCTGCCAGCATTCGTTTGACCTGACCTGTCAGCACATCAACGTCGCTCAGTTGCCCCGATGCGGCAAGGTTGAGCAATTCATCGTCAGGCGCACTGCACCACAGGAATATCGAAAGTCGAGTCGCCAGTTCGTCATGGCTGAGCCGTTCGGAGTGCGTTTGGTCTGCCGGCGAATGCCCTTCGTCCGGGTGTTCCGAACCTGCTTGCACGAGATACAGAAATCTGGGCGATGCCAATACGGTCGCCAATACTTCAGTCATGGCCTGTTGGAAGTCACCGCACTCGGGTCGAATCTTCTGGAACAACGCCAGCTTCTGATCAACTTCGGCATCCGTCAGACGTCGCCGCCAGGCACGTGTCATGAAGCGAGTCAGCACTTCCTTTGCATAAACAGTTTCGTCTGCCTGGCTCTCGCTGTTGAAGAAGATTCGTTTGTGAGATTTCGGTGGCCATGTGTCGTAAACTGGCGCGATGACTTCGATGGAATCAATCTGAATGTCGCCTCGAGACGCCGAACTGTTCACAAGTTTGATGTACTCAGAAGGGCTTGGCAAATCGCCCATTTGCGAAATTCTGCGGACGGAATTACGAGGATAAACTTCGCTCAGCGGAATATCCCATTCATAAAACTCGGGCTGCCCCGGAACGGCATCGACGGCAATGTCATGGTCACTAATGCGGACGGAAGCCTGCGAATCGTTGCTTGCCTGCCAACCGAATTCCAACTGCAGACTCGGGATACGTGGTTCATCAGCCGACACTCGTGACGCACGAACTCGGACCCGCATCGTGCCTTCATCCGGCACGGTATCGCCTAGTTCAACAATCAGCTTCTGTCTCGGCGGAATGATGACAACGTGATCAAAATTCGCCGCGACTTCGGGTCTCGTTTGCGTCGGCGGCCAGGCATACTTCGCGCCGCCATAATTCCAGGAAACTCCAGCAGCTCGTTCGGTGCTGAGCTCCTTGTAATGAACGCCATTTTTTCGACCCTTAAACTCTTCCGTTTTTCGATCCAGTTCCTGCTGCAATTTCCCGGGATCGTCTTTGTGCTCCTGCCTGATTTTCTCCAGCTCGTTGTCCTGCTTCTTCCATTCCTCGGCTGCCGCAGCCTGCATCGACACGCCCCAGTAAATAGCTGCGGGCTGCGAGCCGGTCACGGTTGCTTTCTTCAAAGCACTCAGCGCTAAATCGCGGTAGGTTGAAAACTGCGTTGCGGACATGTGCAGCATCTCAGAACTATTCTGAAAGCCGTCTTCCGAAGCCGCTTCGGGTGGCAGATCTTTTGCAAAGTCGTATGGAAGTCCAAGCAAATCCTGCAGCACATAGTTGTATTCGTAACGCGTCATCCTGCGAAAAGAAGAATGCCCCTGCTCCGCGCGACGCACGGTCGAAGCTGTCTGCACTTCCGAAGACAACCATTCCACGATCTTGCTGCGATCAGTGTCCGCCAGTTCCGCTTCATCCACTGGTGGCATCTCACCATTGCTCAACACGGCCATCACTTCCAGCCACCAATTCACATCGTCGCCGTGCAGCAGGTCGGGATTCAGCGTGTCGATGCGAATATTGCCTTTCTGAGTTTCCGGGCCATGACATTGAACGCAGGCCTTGGTCAGAATCGGCTGAATGTCTTTTCGAAACACGTCCAGTTGCGGTTCGGGAACTTTCGTTGAGACAGCTACTGCTTCTTGGTTGCGGTAGCTTGACCGAAGTGCTCCAGAGACCTTTAATTCGTGAAACGTCTTCGCCGACGAATCAACACCCGCTTCCTGCGCGACCGCAGCACCCATCGTTCCGCATAACACGGTGATCAGACAAATAACAAGTCGGCATATTGTAATTTCAAGCATATGAGTATGGCTTTCTGGTGCAATCGAATCCTGTTAGTGTAGCATGAAGGTGAATTGAAGGTCATCTCACACGCTTATTAATCGTGCTTTAACCATTAGGATAGAACTGACCGATGCAAAAATATGTTTTCATGCTGGCCATGTCGCTCGCTACTTTGGTAGTAGCAAATGGGCTGCTGACGCGATATGCCAAGGCGGACGCGGCAGCGTCGGTTGAGCCATCAGCCGGAATGCTGGCCACCGGCAAGCCAGCTCGCTTTGTCCGCATCGAACTTCCTGGCGACAAACGCATTCTGACTCTGGCCGAAGTGGAAGTCATCAGCGGCGGCAAGAACATCGCCAAAGAAGGAACCGCAACTCAGTCCAGCACCAATGGCGACGGCAAAGCTGCCAGAGCACTCGACGGAAACAAGTCTTCCGACTGGAACAAAGGCGGACAGACTCACACAACCAACGACGGTTCGACGAATCCGTGGTGGGAAGTGGATCTGAAAACGGCTGTGGATATTGAAAAAGTAGGCGTCTGGAATCGTAGTGGTTTCGAGAGTCGACTGAATGGCTTCACCATCACACTGCTGGATGCGGATCGCAACGAAGTCTTCCGCGCCGTAAACTTGGCGGCTCCGGAAGTTTTGGAAATTGATATCAAGAACGGCGGCAAGCTGACGTATCTGACTTACGACGGAAAGCCAGGAGCCCCCGCGAAAGCTGGTGGCGGCCAGGGCGATTCCACGCCGTCCAACGAACCAGCTTTGGCCGACGTGCCCGCCGACTATAGGGACCCGCTGCCGTTTTCTTTTCAGAAGGACGATGTCGTCGCCATACTTGGCAACGGTCTGCCGGATCGCATGCAGCATGACGGCTGGATGGAGACGCTGTTGCAAAGCGAACTCCAGGGCAAACAGG
>Ga0209491_10006786_pt1 | contig 15572 bp, 20 predicted proteins | sample BON02_FD_187213 | JGI IMG/M metagenome (GOLD analysis project Ga0209491, IMG submission 187213) | Freshwater microbial communities from Lake Bonney liftoff mats and glacier meltwater in Antarctica - BON-02 (SPAdes) (version 2) | ecosystem: Environmental > Aquatic > Freshwater > Ice > Glacier...
GGACGCAGCAAACCAAAAAAGCCGCCACGCTGCTGGCTTGCTCCGGTATCATGCCCTCCCACCTCACCACACCACGCTTGTGAATGACCCCCGCGAAAACGTGCCAGCCCTCACAAACGTACACACACCTCCACTTGCCAGGTGACGCCAAGACGCGCAGGCCGTCGGGCTGGCCTCTCGCAGCCAGACAGACACACAGTAAAGCACAAGCCTTCCGCTTCTTCCATCATCATGCCCCGCTGCCCCATCGTCTCTAACTCATCCAGCCACGCCTACACCACCCACCCATACCCACACACCCTGGCATTCAGAACCATGCCAAGCGACACCCGCTTCTTCGATGAGGCCGCTTACCTCTCCCAAATCCAAGACGAAGCCCTGGCGCAAGAAAGCACCATCTTCCACACCGCCCACTGCCCTCGAAATCGCTTCCTCCTCGCCTCTTCCAACCAAGGCCGCCTCGCCATCTGGGACCTCTCCTCCTACCTCTTCCCCAAAGCCCCCTCCTCGTCCCTATCCTCGTCCTCCTTCTGCAGCTCTGCTTCTAACCCTGCTGCTGCTTCCCCCTCCTCCTGCACCTTGCTCTTAAAAGGGTTCCAATGCCAGCTGCACCTGAATGAAGCCCGCCTCTTCTCCGCCGCCTTACGTCGCAAAGGCTACCCCTGCCTAAGCTTGCAAGTCTCCCATCGTGCCATCAACCACATCCTCTTCCTAGGCCAAGACTCCGCCCACCCTCTGTTGGTGCTTGCGGGAGACGACGGCATCTATACCTGGCCATGGACCACGATTCTTAAGCTGCTGCTCCGCGCCTGTGATGAGGAGGGAGGAGAAGAGACAGACAATGACCCCTCTCCTTCCACCCGTACAATAGACATCGGTCCTCCCTCTTCCCTGCTCAAAGCCCTCCCCTCCCAAAAAGCCTTCCCCTTTCTCACGGAATCCAACCAAATCACACCCTCCCTCCCTCCCTCCTCCTCCTCCTCCTCTTCGTCCATTTTCAGTGCGTGCGGCGACGCCCTCGTTCGTCATTGGGACCTCGAAACACAACAATGCACCTCACTTTTAATAGGACATACCGGATATGTTCACACTGTCAAAAGCTTGGGGAACGAAACGACAGCACCAGGGCTAGTGGTCTCGGGGGGGGAGGATGGAAAAGTGGGGGTGTGGGATGTCAGAACTGGAGGAGGAGGAGGGAGGAAGGGTAAAGGAAGAGGAGAAGGGGAAGGAGGAGGAGGAGGGGGGGAATTGATTAAGATGATGGATGGGTGGGCACCGGCGGGGGTGGGGCTGAGCAGTAGTAGTAGTACTAGTAGTATCCACATCAGCAGCAGCAGCAGCGGTGGGAGTCATGCGCCTTCTTGGGTGGCTTCTTTAGATGTTGATCGAGGAGGGAATTTCCTGGTGGCGGGGGGAGGGGTGGAGGGAGGAGGAGGAGGAGGAGGAGGGGGGGAGGGAGGGCCTTTTGGATACTTGTCTGTTTTTCATTTGCCGAGTTTTTCGGTGCTGAGTTGCGCGAGGACGGAGTGTGTGGTGCATGCTGTGGGGTTTGGGGAGGAGAAGATTGTGAGTGTGGGGAATGAGAGGCAGGCTTTGCATTGGTCTAGGCCGGGGTTGGAAGGGGCGGCGAGGGTGACGACGGATATTGGGTGTGTGTTTTCAATGACGAGGAGGGAGGGGCCACCGGCGGGCGATGGGGTGATGGTGTATGCGGGACGGGCGGACCATGTGAGCGTGTTTGTGAATCCGGAGCATTGTGCGTTTAATTTGAAGTTTAGGTAGGGAGGGGAGGAGGGGAGAGAGGGAGAGAAGGGCAAAGTAATTGAAAACTAGGAGGGTTTGCTTTCAATTTGTGCTTGTTTTCTTTCTTCTTTGCTGTGGCTCCACAAGGGAGGCGACAATCAATCAGGAGGATAGGAGAAGGATAAGAGCGAGAATTTCACAAGGCCCTCTCTTCCTTTCCGATCTCCCGCTTCTCTCATTTTCATCTTTATTGGTGTTATCATGACTGCTGCTGCTGCTGCTGCTGTCTATTGTCTTTTTCCTCTATCCTTGTCGTTGTTGCTGTTAGTTAGTGGTGGGTGTGGAATTTGATAACTTGTACACACGTTCTTGAGGCCTGCGACTTTCTTACCTCCCTTCCTCGTCTTCCTGCCCCTCCGCCTACCTCCACAGTTGTTGATTTATTTCACTTCAGTTCATGTCGTTTTTTTTGTTGTGCCACGCCCCTAATTCCTTATCCTCTCCAGCACACACACATATTCACTTCGTCCCTCCTTCTCCGCCTCACGCCACCACCCCCGTTGAACCATTCCCCCCTCCTGCTGCTGACGCCGTCGCGTCATCGCCGGTTGTGTCGCCAAATACCTCTCCAACAGCATCACCCTTCCAATCCTGGCTCACAAAATCGCAAAACCCCTTCCTCTGCCTCACGCCACCACCCCCGTTGAACCATTCCCATCTCCTGCTGCCGACGCCGTCGTCACCGCAGGCTGCTTCGACAGATAACTCTCCAGCAACGTCCTCCCAATCTTAGCCCTCAACAACTCCACCTTTGCTTTCTGTGTCTTCTGCCTCGCCCACTCCCACACATCCAAACTGGCCACACGCGTGAATCGTTGCGGAGTCTGTGTCTGTAGGATTTTTTCCTTGAACGCTGTGCCGGCTTCGAGCTTGGGGGAATCAACGCCGGTTAAGCCTCGGAGGAAGCGACTGGGTCCGTGGAGGAGGAGGACGAGGGGTTTGTTTTCGATTTCTGTTGCTGCTGCTGGTGCTGCTGTTGCTGTTGCTGCTGCTGCTGCTGCGTCGTCATTGGGCGTAGGTAAATGTGCAATCACTAGCGGCGCCTCAAATGCTGCTGCTGCTACTGCTGCTACCGCTGCGCTCTTCTCCTCCTCCCTCCCTCCCTCCACCACCGGCGCCTCCCCTCCCATCGTTATAATCTTACTCTCCCCCCCCTCCTCCACCCCTCCCTCCCTCCCGCCCTCTCCCCGTGGCTCAATCAACAAATCCAAGACAAAACAATCCACGCTCCTCCTAGTTGTTGCCCCAAGGGAATGCAACACCTCAGCAACCTCCCTATGAAACCCGCTCTCCTGCGCCTTGGCCAAGACCATCTCATCATTCGCATGCCTTAACCCCTCCTCCAACAAACCCACCAACCCCATCATCCTAAACTCCTCCGCCAAGCCCTCCAACCCTCCTTCCTTCCCTCCCTTCCCCCCCTCCACGCTCTGCGCATACAAATAAACCTGTCTCAACTGCCGTACCCTGGCCGTCAATGCCCACCTCTCCGTCCCTCCCTCCTCAAAACCCTCCCATCGTCCCCTCTCCCCCTCCAGCTGCCTCACGGCCGCCTGCATACACTCAATCAAAAACAACCTAGAATCTGGTATTTCCAATGCAGCGAATGACCACAACACAATGCTCAAATCCCTCGGGGAGACATGCCCCGTTCGCAACAAGGAGGAAAACCGTGATTGAAACGCAGAGACAAAGTCAGCGGAGGGCAGAAAATGCAGCCCCACGAGGGAAGATAATGTAAACTGGAGGTCGGAGCCGTTGAATTGAACGAGGTGGGGTCGCATGTGTTGGAGGAGGGCGGCTAGGAAGGCATCGCCTGGGTACCAGTTGAGTTTGGCGAGGCCTTTGAGGATGAAATTCAGGTCTTTGCCCTGTGTTTATGAAGGAGAGAGAGAGTGTGTATGTTGTGTGTGTGTGTGTATGTGTGAGAGTGTGCTTCGGCATGATTACTGCTGAAAAACTGCCAGACATAATGTAAAATATATTTGCCTGGCTGGTGGAGGGAGAGAGGGAGGGAGGGAGGGAGGGAGGGAGGGAGGGAGGGAAGACGAAAGCTTGCTAGCTTACCTGCATCTGCCCCAGCTTCGGGTAGGCCGCCTCGCGGAATGCACACAGCCACCCCTCGTCTGGACAGCGTCTCAGTTCCCCCAACGATTGAATTAACGTCCCTGCATTCAAGGGCGTGAAACTCCCATCGAGTAACATTCCTTTCGCTTGCGCAAGCAACGCCGACAAGGTCACTTCGCTCGGTTGATGCTTCATCCAGCTCCATGCTTGCGAGACTAGAGCTATCGAGCCTTGATCCCATTTACTGGCAGAGGCCGCACATGCCTGCTCCGCTCGTTGCAAGAAAGAAGAGTCAGGATTAAATCCTTCCAGGCGGGATAATGCATGCAGGAGCCGAGCGAGGGTGGGGGGTTGAAAGCCCGTGGGGAGGTGGGCGTCGGCTGCTTTGACTAGTGTCTCGAGGAAACGCGGGGAGGGTTTGTAGAGGTGTGGTGGTAGCTTGGAGAGGGACGTGGCGAGCCCTTCTAAATCCCGTGCGGTGAAGGTGGTGAAGAATTGACGTTCGGCACATTTCAGGGAGAGGGTGAGGAAGGAGGGAGTGAGAAGGGCTTCTTTCGGGGCATCGATTTGACCCATCAAGGAGCGGATAAGTTGAGAGAGTTCCCAGGGACTGAATTCAATCAAGCGATCTTGGGAGGTTTCGATGAAGAGCGACCACCAGGCGAGGACGGGGGCATTGTCCTTGTTGAAGTGGCTGGCTCTTGTCTTCTTGTTGTTGGTGTGAGTAGGGGAGGGAGGAGGAGGAGGGGGGGTCACGTGCACTGCTGCTGCTGCTGCTGCTTCTCCTTCAGTAACGTTATCAAGGCGCGGCGCGTACCGCAGCCGAGAAAAGGCAAATGCCACGGTGCAGAGAGCGATGGGCGAGAGGTGGGGGAGGCCGACGTCTACTCTTTGCTGGAGGACTTGAAGGAGGGACCGCATGGATGGAGAGGAGAGCAAGGCCGTGGCTGCCGTGGAGGGGGAGGCCGCACTGAACTTGGTTAGGGAGCTGAGGACGAAGGGCGCCCATTTAGGAGGCATTAAATGACTACTGTCGGCGAGACGTTCAAGGAGGAGGTGGAAGCGTGCATCTTGGCTGATTCGGCCTAAGGCTTCGTTGGACGGGGCTAGGCGACCGAGTCGAGATAAGGCATCTGTCAACTCTTCTATTTTAGCGTCCTCTGCGTGGGTCTCGATGCTGTTGAGCAATGCCTTGCAATCGCTGCCATGCAGCCGCGTGTAGGGGAGGAAAGGGATATGTTGTGGTGATTGGTGTGGGGCGGGGTGCGGGTGTGGGTGGTGATGGTGTTGCTGCTGGTGCTGCTGCGCTCTTGCTGCGTTGACGTTGCTATGGCTGGGCGCATGCTGCTGCTGCGGCGGCTGCTGCTGCGGGGGCGGCGACGCCTTCTTCTTATACATTGGTCGGGGCTTGTCACCCCCTTGGATGGCATGTGGTGGTCGGTTCACACGCTCCACTGCCTTGGCTTTACTCGCCCCGCTGGGGCTAGGACCTCCTGCCTCTGCCGCCGCCGCATCGCTGCTGCTGCTGCTGCTGCTGCTGCTGCCGATGTCTCTGAACGTCGCGGCCGCCGCGCAGGTTGTCAGTGGAGGCAAGGGCTGCTTGCTGCTGCTCGACGACGACGGGGTTAGCACCCACCCTGTGGCTACGGCCAGGCCGCCAAGCAGGAGGAGGGCGGCGCGTGCCGCCCCACCCTTTTTCCGTCGTTCCAGCATCGCAGATATCGTTCGATGCGGCTATAAGCAAAGGACGACGCAGCGACGCGGAGCAAGGCCTTTAAAGACAAGAGACGAACGCACCTGTGTTGGGGATGTGCATGCGGTGGTGTAGGATGTGGTGAGCTTCTTTATACTTTGGACAAGCAAATGGGATGGATGGGCTGCATGTCGATGCCCGATTGCCTTCAACTCAAGTGGAGAGACCGCTGCTGCTCGTTGCTTGCCCCATCGCTTGAAAGCTGGAGATCGAAACGAAGGCTCCTCCGTCTTGCCTCCGCAACACCCCACCAACACCACACAGCTCTCACGCGACAAGGCAGCAGGCGGAGGACAAGCTTGGCACCACTATAGTGGACACCAAGGTGTTTGTTTGATCTCAACCATCTGACCTCCCCATCCCCCCTTGCCCCTACTCCCACAGTTTACCTGCCTCCCAGGCCATGATCGAGGTCACGCGCGAGGTCGTAGGCGTGCTGGTGGCGTTGGTGGTACTGGTGGGCTGGTCTGCCCTCTCCAACATCCTCTTTGGCCACCAAACTTACTTCCGCAGCAGGGGCTTAGATGGGCACGAAGACCCAGAGCCTTTCTTCGACGCACACGACGCCGCACCGTCCTCCCAGCCAACCCCGCCTGGCCCGCACAATTTTCCACAAGGCCCAGCACCGGCGTACACCCAGCCAACCCCGCCTGGCCCGCAAATTTCCCCTCAAACACCACCACCCACGTACACCCAAGCACTGTCCACGCCCGATCGGCTCCAAGCCCTCCTGCCGCAAGACTTGGTCACCTCGGAGGTGCTGACTATCCTCTCTCCCTACGACGTGACGCGCGCCTTGCCGACCTGTCAGTTTCTCAACCAAGCCGGCGAGCAACCGGCCTATTGGAATGCGGCTTCAGTGCACTTGACGGCCGCGTGGATAGGGCCACCAGACACACCGAGCACAGCGGAGGAAGGGGAGGAGGACAAGAAGGGGTGGGACTTGAACGCGTGTGAAAACCCGAAGCTGGATTTCTTCCGTCGCATGTTCATTTTTCCTTACCAAATTACCGAAGGCCACATCACGCGGACGTCTTGCCGGGTGATCGTCAAGGGCAGAGTACGTAAACTTACAGCTGTTGCATCAAACCTATCCCTTCCTTCAAAGACTTACGCACTCTCTATTTCTCTCCATCCACACTCACACACAAACAGGTCTACGACGTCACCCCCTTCCTCTCCTCCCACCCAGGGGGCGACTCCACCCTCCTCGACCACGCCGGCCCAACAGACGCCACCGTCTTCTTCGAAGTCAGCAACCACTCCGATATCGCCAAGACGATGATGCGAAAGTATCTCCTATGGGATCCTACACTTTGCCTAGGCAGAGCAGGCACCATCCTTGGCCTCTTCTATACTGACCCCCCTCCCGGAACCCCGACGGACTCGCCACTGCCCCCGGTGCCCTCGTCGTCGTCTGTGCGCATGCCACTCGTTCAAACGGCGTTTCAAATCGTGGGGAGGCAGCAGCCAGGGCTGTCACGGTCATTAAAGGCAATGCTGACGGGAGAAGAGTCCAGGTCGAAACGTGTGTGGTTGGGGGATGACCGCCGCACGCTGTACATGAGAAAATTCCTCGGGGATAAACGACCTCCTAATATTGTAACGATTTTGCAGGACAACCATTTTTAGAAAGTAGATAGGAGGAGCAAATGAGCGCTTTGCTCTCGCTGATTGTATTTGCTTGATATTCAGAGAGTCCCCTCCTTGGAAGGAAGCAGGCTTGGACCACGCATCATTTAGATAGAACGAAGCACAAAATCAGGAAAGAAGAAGAGAGTAAAACACATGTAACACACACGCAACGCCTTGCGCCCGCCCTGCAGGTGGCGAGCGCAGCAGTCTTCTACCAAATAAACATTCTTGCTAATACTTTATCTCCTCCTTCCCTCCCTCCCTCCCTCCCTCCCCCCCCCAGCACAGAGCCCTTCCGCCTCTCCGGATGGGGAAAAATTAGCCTGCAGCCGGCGCATCGTTCAAGATTGTTCGTAGTCCTACGTGTACCAAGGCAGCCTCCTTTTCCACGTCTCCGCCGTCGTTGTGATGGAGTCATCCGACGGTTTGGACTCGCTATTGGCGTTGGATGCCGTGCTTGGCACGTTAGTTTTGGCCAAGTCGCTCTGGGGCTACCAGACTTTCCTTCGACGCCCTTATCGTCGCCTTGCCGGCTTTGTGGTGATAGGTCTAATTTGGGGGCCTGAGATGTGATTTCATGCCGCGATGCTGTGGGCGTTGGCTGTTGCGCTCTGCAAGCTTGTCAAGTTTCTCGTTAAACGGCCGCTAGTGGTGGTTGTCGTCTTGCTATCTGTCCTCCTACAGCATGCCGTTGCTATGGCGCTGAAGCGATTCGAAGACATGCGGAGGGCATTGATCAGTCTCCTGATTACATCTGTCCTCGGCACGTTACTCTTTGGGTCATCGTCGCCGCCCCCACCCGTCCCACGAGCACCAGCGTCCAACCCACCGACCGCTGCAGCCACGCCGAGCGTTCCACCAGGGCCAGCAGCGAGGAGAATGGCACTACCCGATGCGTCGCTCCCACCCATCCCACGAGCACCAGCATCCCTTCAGTCACAACCCACGCTCGGCCTGCTTCAAGCTCTTTCCCGCTAGATTTGCTTGCTTCGGAGATCTTGCCTTATCTCACTCCGTATGAAGTGACGCGCCTCCTACCTATTTGTCGGCTCTTCAACCAAGCCGGAGAGCAACCTGTTTATTGGAAGCTGGCCGCGCAACGGGGCGGGCGCTGCTTACCAAATTAGAGGAGGAAGAGCTTGTCGACGAGGAACAGGAAGGGTGGGACTTGAGTGATTGTGAGAATTCCAAACTCGTTTTTTTCCGGCGCACGTTTCTGCTGCCCTATCAGCTTGCTTGGCGTCACACTACGCAACAGTCCTGCCGGGTCGTCGTCCAGGGTTAGGTACGGTTTGGGAAGAGCAGCGAAACATGTGCCTGCAAGGTGATGTCATTTACGCATGCTTTTCTTCTTCTTCTTCTTCTTCTTATAAATCATTTCAACTGTATTCTCATGTCTCGATCCTAGTCCTCCTTTCACCACCCTCTCTCTTCTTCCACTCACTTTTTTTCACACGCACACGCATACACAGGTCTACAACGTCCCTTCTCTTCAAGCACCCCGGAGGCCGCGCCATCCTCCTGAAGCATAGCGGCGTCGCGGATGCCACTGGCTACTTCGAAAAGCACGAGCATTCCGCCGCTACTCAAATGGCCATGCAAAAGTACCTCGTCTGGGATCCGTCAGTGTGCTTGGGCAAATTGGGCACAATTCTTGGACTCTTCAAGCTCGTCGCCTTCCCGTCCATCTACTCTCTCTATCCTAACTATCCCGTCAATAGCGTGGAGCTGCCTCCCGGAATATGGTCAGAATTGCAAGTGCGTCGGCCGCCCTCACTTCACAATCGGCAGGCGTCTTCTCCGATGGAAACCGACGAAGAGGACTATCAGAAGGGAGAGGTGCCTCATCTATTGACAAAGAGGCTGAGCAGCGCCTTGTTACGGTATTGGTTGATCGATGATCGGCGCCATTTGAGCCGAGGAGGGTACGGGCTTGCTCCCGAAATTGTTAAGCTTTTGAAGGCCAAGCGCTTTTGGACAAGAGAAAGAGGAGAACTAAAGGAGAAAAAGAGAGAAAAGCACAAAGGCTGAGAGGAGGAGCAGGAGAAAGAATCGGGAAAGAGAGAATACCACAAGAAGAATTGGGAAAGCTGGTGCGGCTGCTGTTGTTGTATCTGCCGCTTCCCCCTTTTGGGATGCAGCAGTAGAGGGGTGGGGTTTGAGATTCTTGGCAGTTGTGGCTTTATTATAAGGCATCCTTCTTATATATATATGTGTATGTGTCGGTTGTTCTCATGTACAAGCACAAGTTTATGTAGAAAGCCAAATCAGATGACCGACGCCATCAAAAGTGTACACACAAGACATAGTACAAAGAAGGAGGTAGAAAAGAGGACCACAGAACGCACATTTGCGATTTCCAAACACTCCAAACAACATCGCTAATCATTCTTTCCTTCCCTCCTTCCTTCCCTCCCTCCCTCCCCCCAGACAGCCTCCCACACACCCAGCCATGGGGTCAGCAACAGGCGAGCAGCTTATCCTCGAAGGGCTGCAGTGGTGGTACATGCAGGTCACTTCTTTTCTTGCGTCTTACGGATGGCCTCTTCTCTTCTCTTTTTTCGTGGGCTGGTGGTTGAAGACTGAGAAGTTTGATCCGTGGTGGGAGAGGAGGAGGCAGGCACGCTTGATGAAAGAGGCGCAGCGGAAGGAGAGGGTGGAGGTGCTGGATGAGGACAGAAAACGAGTGAGGGAGAAGCAGTTCAAGACGCTGGTGGGGAAAGATGGGTAGAGCAGAGTAGAGTGAATGGAAAATGGCTAAGACAGCAGCCACGCAGACGGTGTACATCTAATAAAGAAGGAAAAAGACAGCGAGCTCTACGAGAATGTGCTTTTATTTCATATCATAAATACTTTTAGCTGCCATCAGCACGTACATCATTTACAAGTACAAACCCTTCTCGCCCACCTCATCACACCTCCCCTCCTCCTATACACGCAGCAGCAGCCATCGCAGCCGCGGCCTCCAAAATCACCCTCTCGTACACATCCAACGTCTCGCTCAAACTCTCCCCAACTTCCACCCACTCATCCACTCCATGCGCATTCCCACCAATCGGCCCAAAGCCACATATGCACGGAATCCCTTCTCTCCTCCCTCTCTCCGTCCCTCCCAAGAGGTACCCTTCGTTCGCTGGCCCAGCTCCACGCAGAGTAGGCGTCTTTCCAGTCACTGCTTCCACTGCTCTGACGCGTGCAAGGGCCAGAGGGTGGGAGGAAGGAATGTGATAAGGAGGGATGTTGACATGCATGGTGATGGTGGCACTTAGTGGCTTTGGTGGTTGCTGTAGCTGGGGCGGCGCAAGGGGGGCAGCTCCAGCAGTAGCAGCAGAAGCAGCGCCAGCAGCAGCAGCAGCGGTACCAGCAGCAGCGTTTCATTTCTCAGGGACCTCCTGCACTTCTTCGCTGCTGCTTCTATTACTACTACTACTGCTGCTGCCGCTTCTGCTACCCTCCCCCACCCCCGTCTCCTCCAACAAAGGAGGAATCCGACAATCCACCACACAAGAAGCCGCCTCGGGCACAATGCTCTTATCTATCCCACCCTGGAAAAGCGTAGGAGCCACAGTCAAAGGAAGATAAGGAAAGCTCGGATGACACGCACGTGACCAGGGGTACGCCTCAATACGAGTAATAATCTCACATAAGGCTGTAAGGGCGTTGGTGCCCCGTCGTTTGAGAGCCCAGTCTGTCGAGCCGGTGTGGAGGGGGAAAACCTTGGATGTTGATGCGCAACCGGAGGACACCTCGATGGCCAATGGTGACGGTACGACCGGGGTAACAGTAGATGCTGCCACCACAACTCGAGGAGGGAGTGGAGGAAGTAGTAGGAAAAGGCCTTATGACGCCCAGGTCCAGCAAATGCCGCAGACCTACAGGGGAATTAGCCCCGCTTTCCTCGTCCGCCACCACAGCCAGGATGATTTTGCCTCGAAAATCTCGGGGTTATGAAGTATGCAGACGTTTGAGAGTATAAAGCGCCACGGCAATCCCGCCCTTGTTGTCGCAGACTCCGCGGCCGTACAACACTTGTCGAGCCTCATCAATATGCCCCGCAAAGGGCGGGTGGGTCCAGCGGGCGGGTTCGCCCACAGGAACAGTGTCGGAGTGCGCGACAAGAGTGAAAACGATGGGGAGGTCGTCGTTGTTGCTTCTGGTGGCCTTTGTAACCTCCCCACCCCCACCCCTACGAGAAAGGGAAATGACAACATTAGGCCGCGGTGCGTCCTTGTCCTTGGTAAACACGCAGCAGGAGAAGCTTGCGTCGCCCACCGCAAGCTGCTTGACCTCCTCGACGATCCGCTCAACCACACGGCGCTCGTCGTAGTCGTACTGCTGCTGCTGCTGCTGCTGCTGCTGCTGCTGCTGCTGCTGGGGCTCCAGCGCCGACGGGCCCTCGCTCCTCCGTCTATCGGGGTCATTGATGGACGGCAAGGCGACCAAGTCTTGGAGAAAGGCCACGACCGCCTGGCGCTCCTCTTCCCGTGCGGTGGCGGCGGACGTGGCCATCCCCAGCCCTGTGTTTGTGTGCGTGGGTTGTGGAGTTGTGGAGGGGTAGGGTCAGTCGAAGTGAAGCAACGGCTGAATCGCCGTCGTCATGCTTCGTCTTGTCTTTGGTCCACTCATACAGCACTCACACAACACCAAACGCACCCGCACCGGCACAATCACAGGCGCAGACCCTTTGTCTTCCTTTCGCAGCACCGCAGGGGGTGCTTGCGAGGCTTCAAAAACGTTGCCGGGCGCTCTAAACTCCCACGCCCCCGCCAGCTTCAGCTTCAGTCGGCGAGCCCGCCCCCCACACAACGCCAATGGAGGACGACTGGTCGGTGGTGGTGCTGCTGGAGGCTCTGATGGGCTTGCTGGTTTACACCATTCCGGCGCTGTGGCAGTCCCGGGAAGCTGCCATCTTTGCCGCCGAGGCCGACAACCCCAAGTACCTGCCTTTGCCCGCCCGGCTCTGGCGTCTCGCGGGCGTCATTGCCCTGGCCTCTTACACCAGCACCATCGTCACGCACGCCACGGGCTTCTTGGGAGTCAGGCTCAAGGAAGCGGGAGAGCAAACGCTACGCTTTCTTGGCGGAGTCCTACTAGGGACGCCCTATTTTTACATCTCGGCCGTGGCGCTAGGCGCGCCTTGGAAGGACATGGCCGATCGCACCGCGGCCTGGGCTCTGATCATGGGCGTGTTGGTGGGTGGGCCTGTTGCAGCAGCTGCGCCTAGCTTGAGGCAATTGCGTTTGCCGCCCTTGTGGCAGGGCCCGCCAGGCGAGAATGCTTTGATACGGTTTCGAGCGTTGGGGTGCTGTGCGGGGGCGTGGGTGGGCGCTTTTGTTATTCCTTTGGATTGGGCGATGCCTTTACAAGAGTGGCCTTTGCCGTTGGTGGTCGGGGCGGTTGCTGGGCATAATTTGGGGGCGTTGGCTTTTTATTGGTATCAGCGGTGGTTGTCGCAGGGGAAGCGGCGGGTACATCATGAATGAGTAGATAGAAATGATGTAAAATAGGAGAAGTGAGACGATGAGAAGTCAGTCAATGGTGTGCAGATCAAACGAAATAAAAATGAAGAAACAAAAAGAGGCGAACGCATTTGCCAATCTCACGTTTCTCTATCTGATCCTCTCTTAACTTCTATTTCTACCCCTCCCCCCCCCAGGGCCGCAGGAGAAGCCATGGCTAGAATAAGAGAAGCATCGCGGTCAAGAAAAAGGACCCTCCTCTTTCTCCATCCCCTCGTCCTCCTCCTCTTTGTGGCACTCCTACAATTTGATCTCGCAGCAGCAGCTTCGACAATGCCTGCCTTCCTGAGAGCCTCTGCCCCTTCTTCCCACTCGTCTTTGTCCTCCTCCTTCTCCTCCTCCGCTGCCTCCCCTCTTCTCCACACGCAGCGACACTGTCCATCCCTCCTCACTAGCGCAAGCCAAAACGCCAACGACGGCGACGCCTTCTCTCCCCTCCTCAGCCGTCGTGAGCTTTTTGTCCCCGCCCTCCTCGCCCTTGGTAGCGGCACCCTCCTCCTCCGCAACACAATCAAAGACCAACAACTCTACGACAAAACCCACCAGCAGCTTTTCGCTTTGCTCTCACCCGTATCGGGGAGGGAGGGAGGGAAGGAGGGCGGGCAGCAGCAGCAGCAGCGGCCGTTGCGTGTTTTGGAGATTGGAGTGGGGGAAGGGGTGAATGTGAAATATTATCCGTCTGGGTGTGAGGTGGTGGGCTTGGACCCGTATTTGAAAAGGGAGGCGTTGAGCATCGCACAGGTAGGAAGAGGGCAAGGAATGAGGGAGGGAGGGTGGGAGGATGGGTTGAAAGGATGTAAGCGAGCTGCTTCCTTGCCCAAAAAACTGCCACCTGGCTGTTTGTTTGTCTGCGTCGACGCTTTCCTCTTCATTATTTTTTCTGATTTCCTATCCCTCCCTCCCTCCCTCGATCCCTCCCTCCTAGGCCAAATTTAAAGCCCGGAACATCGACTTCTCCCTCATTGAAGGCGCTGCTGAATCCCTCCCTTTCCCCGACGGGAGCTTCGATGCCGTCGTCTCCACTCTCGTCTTTTGCTCCGTGCAAAACCCACCACAAGCCTTGAAAGAAGTGGCGCGTGTCCTTAAAAAGGGAGGAAAGTTCCTCTTTGTTGAGCATGTATGGGCAGGAGAGAAGGAGCACCCGATTTTGCATGCAGTTCAAGGGTATGTTGACCCGCTTCAGGTGCTGTTAGCGGAGGGGTGTCATTTGGTAAGGCACACGGATGAGCTCTTTGTGGGCGAGGCGAGGGAGGGAGGGAAGGAGGGGGGGTTGTTTGAACGGGTGGAGAAGTTGGAGAGGTTGGAGTTAGATACACAGTGGCCGATAACGGTGCAGGTGGCCGGGGCGTTGGTCAAATAGATGAACTAATTACATGGAATGGAAATAGAAATGAAAGATACATAGAAGCAAGACGGATGCGCTGTCGGCTTTGTTGATTTTTTGGTCAAGTTTTTCCTTTTTTAATTTTTATTGACAGTTAATATTATTTTTGTTGTTGTTGTTGTTGTTGTTGTTGTTGTTCCCTCCCTTCCTCCAGCTGCTTCCTCCAAGGACGCTCCGCCTTCCACCCACTACCCACCGGGGTGCAAGGGTACGTCCTCCCACCGATCCCTCGCCGAACGCTCCGCCCTCCACCCATCCCCCATCGGGATGCAAGGGTACGTCCTCCCACCCAGCCCTTATCCCTTCCGCCAGCTGCTCCCTCCACAGACGCTCCGCCCTCCACCCACCCCCCATCGGGGTGCAAGGGTACGTCCTCCCACATTTTCCTCCCCGAACGCTCCGCCCTCCACCCACCCCCCACCGGGGTGCAAGGGTACGTGCTCCCCTAGTTCCCTTCCTCCCTTCCTCGCTCCGCCAGGTGCAAGAAGACATTGAAGTAGGCGTCTTGCTTGGGCACTGTGTTCTGTGAGTGGGGGGTGGGTGGGAGGAAGGGGCAAGGGTGGGTGAGTTGACTGCGTGCGAGAACGGAGAGACAACACCAGAAGCGAGCCACCCTCAAGAATGTACCTTTGACAAGTCTTGATTTCTCGTGTGCATGGAGGCCGACTATGAAGAAGCAGTGGCCACGAGCGGGCCGAGATCAGTGCGAGACAAGCCTTGTAGAAAGGAGGGCATCAGCGGCACGTCCTCAAAGAGGGAAAGCCTGGGGGCGGCGACAAGGAACACCTCGTCCGCACACACCCCGTGTGGATGATCTTCGTGGTATTTCTACGCAAGCCCCTTTCTACAAGGCTTGTCTTGCGCTGGTCTCGGCCCGCTTGCGGTCATTACTTCTTCACGTCCTTGTCCAGGCCAGGTTTCTCGGTAGACTTGAGACAGGCCAGAGCTTAGGTGCTGTGTGTGCGTGCATGTGTGTGTGTGTGTGTGTGTGTGTAGGACGAAGAGGCGTGTGAGATTCTATTAGATATATATAGCATGGCAAGGAATTTTGCTCGCAGCACAGTTTGTGTTCTGAGTTTGTGTGCGTGGGTGGGAGGAGGCGAGGAGGGAGGGAGGCAAGCGGGAGGAGAAGTGCGAGAGCGGGGAGGGGAAGGGGCAAGAGCGAGTCACATGCACGTACCATGTGTTGATTTGCCCTTTGTTCAAGAAGACAGTGGATCAGGGCATGCTGGGCGACGGCTTGTTGAAGGCGAGCCGAGCGGCGTGGTGGTGTCAGGCTCAGGGCGCTCGCTGCCCAGGAAGGGGAGGAGGCGCTTGCGCGGTGGCCCTTTTTTGGCAGCTGGTGCCGAGCCGTAGTGTTGTTTTGGCGCCGCATGTTGTTGCGTAGTGTAAACTGTGTGTGTGGGGGTGG
>Ga0209491_10006788_pt1 | contig 15567 bp, 23 predicted proteins | sample BON02_FD_187213 | JGI IMG/M metagenome (GOLD analysis project Ga0209491, IMG submission 187213) | Freshwater microbial communities from Lake Bonney liftoff mats and glacier meltwater in Antarctica - BON-02 (SPAdes) (version 2) | ecosystem: Environmental > Aquatic > Freshwater > Ice > Glacier...
ACCTGCGTGTGACGTTTACGTCCATGGAGCGATTTGACCTGGTCCAGTTGGCGGGACAGCAAGATCCCAGCTTGTTCGATGCGGAGTTTGCTCGGTAGAAGAAAGGAGGGAAGAAAAAGGGGGGATGAGGGGTTGAGAAAATAGATTGAAGGATAAAACAAGTTTATAGGGAGGAATGGAAGGGTGGGAAATTCGGCATTAACAGCAAGAGTTAGTAACACCCAGCGGCAGTACGATTGTAAAAAGGAAGCAGGGAGAAGGAAGTCCAACAAATAGACAAATAGATGTACACACAAGAAAGACACTCACAAGTGAAGATGGTTATTTGCTTGCTTGCTTGGGGCTTTTTATTTATTTGTTTCACGAGTACCACCGAATGAGAATACCGAGATTGCACTGGCTCTGCAAGAAGGGTCTGTGCCCCATCTAGCAACTTTATTTCTTCAGAACGTGATGCAAGAGAACCTTTTCTTGCTGATGCGGTCGTCAACCACCGGCGCTTTGGCGGTTTCCTTGAGCTTATATTGGCTTTCAAGGAGAAGCGGGTCGACCCCTTCCCTCTCTTCCACGCCATCGCCACTGGGCACAAATGTCCCTTAGGGCGAAAGCTTGACCTGACTATGTTTGCCGGTCGGTCGATGGTGGCGCTGCGGAAGTCGTTTGCAGCAGGCGCATTTCCAGCCCTGTCGGAACTTTCTACTCTCCTGCGCCACGAAGATGGCCAAATGACCTAATTGCACTTCTTTGCGCCTTGAAGGCTCTGGCCGCACCTTTGTACGTCCTTTCCTTCCTGTGTCCGACCCCACTCAAACCGTGTATGAGGTGTTGGCAGATGCCCTCCTCAGCCCTGCGTACGCGTCCTTGCGAGAGTTGATTGTACGCTATGCGCCGCCCGTAGCGTTTATGCCACTCCTTGCTGCCTCTCGGGCGGGTGCCGGCGAGAATTTGAGGCGCATGCGTATCGGAACGTTGAGTGAGAAGTTCACCATGGTCATTTATATAAGGCCTTGAAAAATGAGGGCATTTGTCCTATTCTTATCTCGGTGGCTAGCGTGGGGGAAGAGGATGCGGCCGAGTTGTAACACTCTTTTTTGAAGGACTGCTGCCATCGAGCCTAGGACGAGGGAAGGCGAAATAAGTGGAGGGGAAAGGAAGAATAGAAAAACTAGATAAGGAGAGAGAGAGAGAGCGCCGGAGAGTCATAAAATGACAAATAAAAAGAGGGAAGAAAGGGTGCGTGTGTACGGGAGTGTGGTGGTCAAGAGACCGAGAGTGATAAAGAGCGAAAGAAAAGGAGAGGGAGGGATAGATACAGAAAGAGAAAAAGAAAAGTAGCGAGAGTAAGGAAGTGGAACAACATTATTTAGGGAGGCGGAAGCGTGTATGCGAGTTTAAGAACAACAGAAAGGAAAATTGGACAGGAAAAGTGTGGAAGAGGGATGAAGAACAAAGGGGGGAAGAAAGAGAGCAGGTTGTTGTGCGGGTGTGTTCAAGGGACGGAAAGGAAAGATAGGGGGAAAATAAATTTGCCAAGAAAAAGGTGAGGCCCTCCCTCCTTCCAATCTTGACGAGCTGCGGCGGAGGGCGATACGCGCGGCGGATGGGGGGTGAAGAGGAAGAGGAGCAGCAGCCGGAGCATTTGAAAGGCGAAGACGAGAACAAGCAGCATTTCTCCCTTCCTCTTACCCTCCCTCCGCCCTCCCCTCCCTCCCCCTCCTCCTCCCCTTTCCTTCAATCCCTCTCTATCTCCCATGGCCGGCTGGGCGACCGTGGCCTCCTCCTCTTCCTTCCCGCCCTTCCCTCCCACCCCTTCCTCCGTCGGCTCCTCCGGGCCAACAACCAGCTAAGGGATGATGGTGTCATCGCCTTGGCTCAGGTGCTAGGAAGGGAGGGAGGTAGAATGGGAGGGAGGGAGGGAGGGAAGGAGGAAAAGTAGGGGGTGGAGACGTCGATGGTCAGGAGTGGAGTGTGTGTATGTGGAGAGATAGAGGTGAAGGGGGGAGGGAGGGAGGTTTGAATTCGTGTCTCTCCCCTTCCTCAACCCCCGCCCCCGCGGTCTGGCTGTGCCTCGTCCAGCGCGTAACGTACAACAGGGGATCCCGGAACCACGGTATACTTGCATGGTACTCTTGTGGTGTCGCAATGAAGAGGCATCAGCGATGATACGAAGCAAAGAAAAGGAGAAAGAAAAGAAGAACAAGAATTGCAAAATCCAACACGCATTACCACACTTTCCTCAAGTCTTCTTTTCCTTTTAAACACCTGGTCTTTTCAGCGTCTGTATACTCCCACACCACCGCTGTACTCCCTCAAAAAACGTACGTCATGGTCTCCAAATCGTAACCCAACTTTTCAAGCGCGGGCTTGGCTGCATACTCAACTAGAGGCGGCGGGCCACAAATGAGGATGAGCGTCTCGGGTCCGGGGGGGGGCAAATGTGCAGCCACCATGTTGGAGTTGATATGTCCAACATCATAGGGCCAAGATTCTGGTCCATGCTCCAGAGGAATACGGTCGACGGTGTACCACGTCTGGAACCAAGCATTATGAGCCTCTCCATGCGGCAGCCGCTGCTCTGCATCTCGGGCAAGTCTGTCCAGCTCAGGCCGCAGCAAAATATCTTCGGGCGTTTTGTTGGCAAAGAGGAGCGACGCCCGCGTGGTATCAAAAGCATCTTCATGAATGGTTCGCAACAGCTGGTAAATAGGCGTAATGCCCGTCCCTCCAGCAATCATGCCCAGGCGCGACTTGGGCTGGGGGAAATGACGGCTGCCCCGAGATTCGAACCAACCCCGACCCCGGTAGACCAGGCGGCCCAGGGGACCCTTGACATCCATGGTGTCGCCTATGTGGAGGCGGTCCAGGAATTGACTCATCTTGCCGCCTAGGGGGTGCTTGGGGTCTTCGTGTGCCCGGTAGATCTTCACCACCAGCTCAAAGCTGCCTCGCTCCGTCGTCAGGGACGTAGGCGTGTAAGGGCGCATCACCATCTCATTGTGAATCGTGGCACGCAAGTACAAATGATGACCGACAGGTAGCCCCAGGGGTTGGTCCGGGTGCGTCAAAGCAAAACGGAAGCGCTTCGTATCGTGCGAAAGCGCTTCCTTCTGAATCAAAGGGCAGGCCTTGAAAACGCCGGGGTCAAGGAAGGCTTCGGTCTCGGCAGTTCCGCCCGCCCCCTCCTTCCCGTATTCTGCTGCTGCTCCTGCTGTCCCCGTTTCCCTTTCCACGCCTGTCGCTGCTCCCGGCTCAATTTTCGTTTCTTCTTCGGCGGCACCAGCAGCGGCAGCGACCGCTGGTCCCTCTTCCTCGCCCACATCCTCTACCAGCTCGCCCATGTGATATTCGCGGAGCATTTTGTGGGCGTGCTCTGAGTGGATGTCGTCGAACTCTTGGCATACGGCACCGCCATTAATCGTGATGATCCCTGCCCCCCCCGGATGGTCGTTTAGGAATGTCGTGACATCAAATACTTGCCCGTTCACAATCAGCCAAAGATCGTCCTCCTTGTTATGCCGGGCCACCTCGCGCTTGGTAAAGCGGCCTTCCTTGCCCGCGGTGGACGCAGGCTCGACTTGGGGCCGCTCACGAATCTCAACCTCACACGGTGGACGGCCGACTTCCTTGTGAAAGTTGATATTGTGTGGCGGCTGCGGATGGAAGAAGGTCACAGCTCCATGCCCATCCGCAGCCCGACACCGCTCTACCTGGACACGGTACTGCGACGCATTCATCATCCCCAAAATATTCCACGAGATGGCCTCAGGCTGTGTATTAAAGCTGGAATCCCACGCCCGAATCTTGACGACGGGGCACTGGGGCGTGTACTCTGTCTCGTCCTCGTGGTAGCCGTGGCCGTCGCCCTCGCTGTCAGTGCACACCAGCTGGGACAAGGGCACTTTTAAACGCCACAATCGCCACGTCCAGAACTTGCCCGCAGGGCTAGGACGGTCCGAAGGGTGCGGCACAAAGTCGGTCGTCGCCCACGTCTTGCCGTCGTCCAAGGAAAGTTCCACTATCACAACCCGTCGACCCCCGCCCGAGTAGGCAAAGCCCTGAAACTCCACGTGCGCATCCGGCGCCGCACCCTCCACCTGCACAATCTGTCCATGGTCCGGATGCGTGATGGCGCTATTGATGTTCATTTCCCCGATGATATACTCTGGCTTGCTCCACCACTGTCCCTTGGACGCTTCCTCCAAGTCCCCCACTGTGCTTGGCAAGAGTCGGTTATCGTGATAGTAGTAATGCGACTCACTCTCGTGCGACGCCACCTCAATCGTCGTCAGCCACTTCACCATCCGGCCTCCAATGAAACCGGGGATGACGCATCGCAAGGGGCAGCCATGGTCAGGCAAGAGCGGGGCGCCATTGAACTCGTACGCAATGAGGACTTCGTTGGAGGGCTCCAAAGCATAATTTGCGAGTAGCGTCGTCCCATAATCACCCCGAGGAAGTTCCGTCGCGGGCCCGGCAAAATTAATAAAACACACACCACTGCCGCCCCCTTCAGCGATTTGGCAGGCACGGACGGCTGCCTCGCGGCTCCAGCCACAACTGCGCAAGAGACCAGGCAAACGGACGCCACGAAAGGTACCCGTTTGCACCGCGCCCACTCCAAAGGGGACGCCGATGCTGGGCTTGACTGCATTCACCTCCTTGCGGCGGTTGCCCGAACAGCAAAACGTGACTGTCACTTTATGGGCTGGAAAGTTCTGCTGGAGCTCCGCCACGGTAAAGGTGCGCGAACCACCACCTTCCGCAGGTATTCCAAGGCCTTTGACCTCCAGACGGTGCGTGCTGGCGTCCAGGCGGGGTGTCGTGCCATGGCTGCGTACATACCCGCGTGCAGGAGGCGTGAGGAAGTCGCGCGCCACCTCCGCCAAAGGCAGCTCAGCATTGAATGGGTGGGTGCCCGTCAAACGCTCCAAGGCCGGGTCTCGCACAACCCAAAAGTCAGGCGTGTGCTCGTCGCGGGCGTCCCTGTGCGCCTTGCGTTTAGCGGTGGAGCCGCGGAGAGCAGAGGGCAATCGCGCCGAGGGAGTCAGGTTTCCCATTGCGAAGTTCTGTAAAATGGGATTGTGAATAATGGGTAGGGGAAAGGAACAAGGATGAGGCAGAGTATACAAGTGGCATGTAAGAGATTCAGAGTTAGCGGCGTGGAAGTGAGAGAAGGACGCAGTGCAGCGATGCGGAAAAAGTGACGCAGGTCCGGGGGGTCAAGGTGAAAGCGTGGTCTGCAAGAATGGTCAAAGGGAACAACAGGATGCAGGAGAAAGTTTCTGAGGGAAAAATAACCTCCCGTCAAAATGCCCGCGCTCAAACAACGTCAACGTGGCTGCTTTCGATGCGTCGCAAACCCACCAGTCGTCTGTACAAGTGTAGCAAGCAACCCAGGCAGCCAACCCAAAGAGGGACGAAAGGCGTAGAACTAAGCAAGTTGCAGCGCTTTTTACCCAGCACATGCTACATTACATTACATACACATCTTTCTCCCTCCGCTTTTTTAGCCCCGTATGTTCCTCTCTTTCTGACAGCACACATGAAGGAGCAGACAAGAACGGGCGTGAAACACGGACCATGCAGCAGTCATGGCTCTCCTTTGAATATAAACACAGGAGGAAGAAACAACATTGTTGGAAAAACGAACGAAGCAAGCATCGACTGAAAACTTTGACACGCGGCAAGATTTGGGGAGCAGCAAAACAATGAAGTGGAAAGGAAAAATCTCACCGCACCGGACGAACCCGCACAGAAAGAAGGCCATTAAGATGGTGAATACAGGAAACAAGCCATATTGTTGTTGAGAGGTATTTTGAGTCGTTACTTCTTTTCTATTTCTCCCTTCTTCGCTCCCACCCTCCGCGCCCTCCCCTTCCCTCGCTCCGTCAGATCCGTCCGACCGAGACCAGACCACACACGCACCGCCCTCGTTCTCACCACCCTTTTCGCATGGAGAAAAGAGAGGGAGAGTAGAGGCATACGATGTTTAAGGCCGCGACGGAGAAGGGACAATGATGGAGGTGGAGGGAGGGATCAAGGGACGCCTCTTCTTTATGCCTGTGCTGTGCCGACTCCTGACTTGTTGTTATCCCGCAAAAATATGGAAGAAAAATAAAAGCTACACTACATCCTCCCCTCCCTCCGTCTCGCTATGTCTGTCTTTCCCCGACCTTTCCCTTCACTCTTCTCTCTTAACTCTTTACACAGCTCCTCCTCGTCCACCCCCTCGTCCTCCTCCTGCCCCTTGCCCTGCCATCCTGCCCTTATAAGCAGTACGACACGGACTAGTTGCGACTGCTCCTTTCTTTTTTGTGCTTTGAATCCTCTCTGTTGATTCCTTTTTCCTGTTTGCCTGCCTGCATTCGCCCTCCTTCTATTATATTCTCCTTTCTTCTCTATTCATAAGCCCTCCTCCTCTTCCACATCTTCCTCCCTTGTTTCTTCCTATGTATATACCCTCCCCTCCTTCCTTCCCCTCCACTTCCTCCTCCTCATCACAGCCATAGGGAAGAGACAAATTCTCTACAAAGCGCACACGAAGCGCGGCCGAAAGATCCTTCCCTCCCTCCCTCCCTTCTTCAGTCCCTCCCTCCCTCCCTACAAGCCAAAATCAGGCTCCTCCACCCCTCCCTCCTTCTCCATCTCCTTCAGCTTCTTCTCCAGCACCTGGAAGAAACCAAACTCACCCGTGGCAGCCGCTACGTCCTGCAGCATGGCGCCACTCTGTGGTGTGACCCGATACCCGAACCTATTCATCATTGCGACCACTCGCGCAATTCTCAAGGTTAAGCCCCTCAACTCATTCTTAGCCGTCAAGGGCGTCGCGGAAGCCGCAGCAGTAGAGGTGGGGTCAGAGGAGGCAGGGGGGGAGGCCTCGCGCATGCGCATAAACACACGGCACATCCGCCAGAGAAGCATGTTGTACCCGTTAGCCGACGCCCGGAAGCGGGAGTGAGTGAGCCGAGGGTCAACTAGGTGGAGATACGCCAAGTGCATTCTCCCGTTCTTCACCACATAATTCTTAAAATATGTCCCGACGCGCATATCTAAGGGTAAGCGGCGGGTAAGTAAGATAGAAACAGCACGATCCGCCAAATCCAAACACCCCTGGTCCAACAGCCCCTCAACCAAAGCATTGCCCAGGGAGGAAGGGAGGGCGAACCCTCCTAGGTGTGTCGCTTCCAGCAGCTCCGAGGCGAGTTCGTAGAGGTTGCGATCGAGGGAGGCTTGGAGGAGAAGGAGGAGGGTAGGGCCAGAGGGGAGGCAGTCGAAGCGAGGGTGGGCGCGGAAGACGTCCACGGCCATGTCAAGACGATTGGCGTGCTCGAGCAGGGAACGAGTGACCCAGTAGAGGGAGGCAGGCTCCAGGACCCGCCCTCCCTGGTTCTTGGCTGCGTACCAGTAGTTGTAGAGGACGACAGTTTGATTGACGAGCCCCGCGGCATGCAGAGCTTGAAAGGCCAGGGTGGTCTGACGAGGAGGAGGGGGATTGCGAGGGAAACGCTTGTATCGCCCCTGGTAAATTGAGAGGGCCCCAGTAAAATTACCGTTGTCCATCAGCGTGCGCATCTCGTCCATCTCCCGCTGCTCGGCTTCCAGGACAAGGGGGACTACTTCCAGGTCGCCTTTCTCGGTGACATACCAGACTTTATGCCCGATTTTGCCCGCCATTTTCTCGAGGACCGGCCGGAGTTCTTGTTCTGTGACGGCCACGGAGGCTTTGCGCGCCAGCTTGTCCAAGGCAGGGCGGAGGGCGGTCTCGACTTGGGCGGCGGGGAGGAGGGGGGGGGAGGTGGAGAGGACCTTGTCGGCCACCTTTTCGGCAAAGGTCTGGGCGATGGACCCGTAGACGCGTTGGACGTCCGCTTCTTCTAATTCGCGCTCCTCGCGTTGACGGGGGGAGAGGACGACGGAGAGGGGAGAGAGGCGGGTGGCTGTTGATAGGGGGGAGGGGAGGGAGGGAAGGCAGGAGGGAGGGAGTGTGCGTGTCGGCGTTTTTTTGTGCGGGAAAGGGGAGGGCCTAGAGAGAGAGAGAGGCTGCATGGGAGGAGGGAAGCACATGGAAAGACGGGCAAACACACTAACATGCACATGCACAGGCAGCGCGACACAAGTGATGCGTGGAGCGGTGAGAACCAAAAGGAGGGAGGCGGCACGGAACATGACACGGAACAATGAGGAAGGGGGTTGACATCACGCACAAACCAGCCCGCACACAAACACAGACAAACAAGCACAAGCACGTACATGGTGTCCTGGGGCCCGTGGTGGCCATGCCGCTGGATGCTGCTGACGGAACAGACGGCACGAAAAAGGCTTGCGCTGCGGCGGCGATCAGGGCGAGGACGCCTAGGACCTTGCAGGAGGAGGATGACGAGGGCGATGCTTGCCTTGAGGCGCGGCGGCCGCCGCCTCTTCTGCTGGACACCATGGTGTGCTGAATTTGTGGGAGCGTCTTGCTACGCGCTAACTTTAAATGTACCTGTGGTGGTGGTGGTGGTGGTAGGGTGGGAGGAGTGAGCGTGTGGTGTTGGGATGTGGTGCATTTGATCGAAGGACGACGCAGAAGAAAGTGCTGAAGCTTCTTCCGAAGAGGGAGGGGGAGGAGAGGAGAGGCAAGCCAGGCGGGCTTTTGCACTGCCCCAAGACCACAATTGCACAGCACAGCGACACGCGGCCTGGACGGCATGATTAGGGCTGCTCTGTTGTAGGGGATTATGAGTGGAAATGGAATGTCTGGGCGTGCATTTGACTCAGCAGCAGACCGGCACGCTTGCTTGCCCTCGCCGGACGCGAGTGCTGATGACAAGAGACGCGGCTCCGTAATTTTGATGGCCAGACGACCCTTCAATTACATCCTGGGTTGACCTCGGCCATCTCCTTGGTGCTGTATGGCTAAGGCGTCCGCGTTGTGGTGGACAAGGCATCGCATCACAGCAATCCACCTTTCTCCTCTCTCTTTCCTTACACAAAATACAGCACACCCAAGAAATCATGAGCGACTACGGAGACGACAATCCTCCTCCTCCCCCTCCCAGCAGCGGCGGCGGCGGCGGTGGAGGAGGCGGAGGGGAGCGCAAGGGCCCGCCTAACATCGACGGCATGCACGTAAGTCGATTGGTGGGGAAGGCGTGGGAAGCAGTGTTGTCTGGGTGTGCGCTGCAGGGAGCGGCGGCAGCGGCGGCGGGAGTGGATGAAGGAGAGAGGCATGGCCTGGGATATCAAGGAGATGGACGGTGGCAGGTCTTATGTGCCGCCGCACGTGTGGGCACGTTTACTGTTTGGAGCACATGAGGGGTTGATTGCTGTGATAAACAAGGCCGGGCGCGTCTTCCGGCGTTTGTCGTCTGGGAACTGACCTCCCCTCCCTCCCTCCCTCCCTCCCGCCCTCCCTCCCCCCTGGCCTCACAGACGCTCAAGATCGACAACATCCGCTACGACTGCTCGTCGGAGGACCTGCGTGATCTCTTCAAGGAGTAAGTGACAAATTCTCTCCATCTGCATTTCTTATTCATTCTCTACTTTCTTTATGCCTGCACGTCTTGATTTTCTCCTTTTTCGTGTCTGCGTTCTAGATACGACCCGAGTATGTGTGTGTGTATGTGTATGGAAAGCCTTCCATTCGTCGTCTTCTTCTCTCACCGACCCATCTATTGGTTCTTCCTATCCACTAGAAGAAGAATGAAGGTATCGTTATGTCGTTTGTCCCGGGAAGAGGCGGGGAGACATTCTGTTCGCAGCAGCAGCAGTAGCAGCAGCAACCTGCAAGCAAGCAAGCAAGCCCACCCCTGTGGCTGTCCCTGTGCGGCGCGATGTATATAATATGATGGTGCTGCCCTTCCCTGATCCCTCTTTCCTGTTTCCTGTTTTTCCTGCTCTCTGCCTCTGCCCTACCCTGCCTGCCTTACTGCCTTGCCTGTTTACCGGCGAGAAAGCGAGAGAGCGAGCGAGCGAAAGCCCCAGCGTCTTGCAACCTGCATGGGTCATTACTTTTTACTGCTGCGATCACTCTTTCCTGTCCTGTCATCTGATTTCTGTAGCCTCACCAGCGAGAAGCAGCAGCACTAGCAGCACCAGCAGCACCAGCAGCAGAAGGACTTCTAACCACGCACCCTATATATCATAAGCCTGCTACTGCTTCAAATCGCGCGCTCGTGTTCGCCGCTGTTGCCCTGTCCTTCCTGTCTCTGTCCCCCTGCTGCTGACGCTGACCTGACTCCTGACCCCTGACTCTTTCACTCATCACAAAACCCACCCAACCAAACACGCCTCCTCCTCCCCCTCCTTCTCCTCCTTCACCCCCTCCTTCTCCTCCTTCACCTCCTCCTTCTCCTCAACTGCAGCACCGGTGACATCGGCGACATCTACATTCCTCGTGACCACCGCTCGGGCGACTCCCGCGGGTTCGCCTTCGTCCGGTACTACAACAAGGAGGAAGCCGAGAAGGCCATGGAGAAACTCGATGGCTCCGACTTCAAGGGCCGGGATCTGCGTGTGGCGTTTGCTAACAGGAAGCGGCCCGATAACCCCAGGGAGGGTGGGGGGTACCGTGGTGGAGGAGGGGGGGGAGGACGATATGGGTGAGTAGCTGGGAGGCGGGAGAGGGAGGGAGGGAGAGTTCCTCTTTTTTTCATTTTGTGCATTTTTCTAATGTTTTTGCAACACACACTCACACACGAAAACAGGGACGACCGTCGTGGGGGCGGAAATGGTGGTGGAGGGGGAGGATACGGCGGCGGGGGAGAGTACGGCGGCGGGCGTGACCGATGTAAGTTTGATTTTGTCGTGCTGTTGACCTCCCTCCGTCTCCTTCGCTCCCTTCCTTCTACCCCTCTTCCCTCCATTTTTGTCTAAACAAAGACTTACACTCACGCGCACTCTCCTCTCTCTTTTTTTCTAGTTGACGACCGGCGTGGTGGGGCCGGATACGGCGGGGGAGGAGGAGGCTACGGCGGCGGCGGAGGAGGATGTAAGTACGCGTTTTCGGTTCTCTTCCCCCACCCCCTTTCCACTCTCACCTTCTCCCTTTCTTGCTCCCCTCCTTCCTCGCGTCTCACATTTCGTTCTTCATTTCTTTCCTTTCCATTGTCACAGATGACGATCGCCGCGGTGGCTACCAGCAGGGCGGAGGCGGCGGCGGCGGCGGCGGCGGCGGCGGGCGATGTAAGTATGCTTTGTCTTTTCCTCCCTCCCTCCCTCGCTTCCTCCCTCCTTTCTTCTTCCTGGTTTCTCAATTTTTACTATAATGCCTCTCACTTCTCAAGCAACCACACCTATTCGTTGTTTCTACATGCATCCTCACCCTCCCTCCCTCCCTCCCTCCCACCCTCCCTCCACAGACGACGACCGCGGTGGCCGTGGCGGTGGTGGCTTCGGCGATGACCGTCGTGGGCGTTCTCGTTCCCCTCCTCGCGGTCGTGGTCGCTCTCGCAGCCGCTCCCCTCCCCGTTACGATTAAAAATCGGAAGAGGTAGAGGGAGGAAGGGAGGGAGAGAGGGAGGGAGGGAAGGGTATTATTTGAAGCAAAAAAGGAGATGCGCCAGTCAGGATGAGAATGAAGGGAGGAGGAGGGTTGAACGGGGAAGAGCAAGAGGAGGAAGAAAGGAGGAAGGAAGAAACGACATATAAAGCAGCAGAAGGATAAGGCGGCCTGTCTTTTAAAGAAGTCTCGGGCGGCCACATCCCCAGCTAATCACTTACTAATTGCACCAGTCGATTCAATCAGCCTTTATTCAGGCAAAAAGCAGGAAGTGAGGATCAAAAAAGGAGCATGAGGGTAGGAGAGACGGACCCGCTCACTCATCCTTTCTGCGAATCTATATCCCTGAATTTCACCCACGTACGTACGTTGAAAAAAAGCAAAAAGCAAAGGCAAGCCAATTATTTGAAAGAAGATAAGCACGCATATCGCATTTTGCTTTCCTTAATTTGCATCTTTCTTTCCTTTTCTGATTTCTCCCCTTCTCCTTCTCCCTTTTGTAATCTTTATTTCCCTTCTCCTCCTCCTTTTTTCTTTTCTTTCCAGCAGCAACACACAAAGCCAGATCGAAGAAGGCGGTGGAGAGAAATTATACGAATGGGCAGCAGCAGCAGCAGCAAAAACACCACCGACCCCCCCTCCACCCCCCCCCCTTCGCTCCTCCCGTCCCTCCCTTCCACCCCTCACCCCCTCTTCTACTCCCTACCAACCATACACACACCCATCCCCCCGTCCATCCGAGCCCCCCCACAGAACACCGGTCGCCGGGTCCCGTGTCACCACCTGCGCCTTTCCAAACGTCGCGCGATGCGCGTAGCCCTCCCTCCCTTCCTCCAGCACCTTGTGTCCCCTCCTCTTTAACTCCTCCAGGACCCCGTCCTCAATCCCTTCCTCAAACGAAATCGCCCCCCCCTGCGTCCCATCCTTGATGCAAAACCTAGGACAGTCAACCGCAGCCTGTGGATCCATGTTAAATAAAAGTAAATTCAAGAGCACTTGGACGTGGCCCTGTGGCTGCATGAACCCTCCCATGTTACTAAAGCTCGCGAACAAATCTCCCGACGACGCCCAAGTCGCCATTCCCGGGATAATAGTATGATACGGCCTCTTGGACGGCGCCAACACATTGGGATGCGCGGGCTCGAGCGAGAAATTGTGCCCGCGGTTCTGCAGGGTAAAACCACAGTTTTTGGGCACTAGGCCCGAGCCGAAGTACATGTAGTTGCTGTTAACGAAGGAGACGGCGTTTCCTTCCTTGTCGACCACTTGGAAGGAGACGGTGGAGGAGGAGCGGGTGGGCGTGCCCTTGGTGATATCTGCTTGGGCGAGGAGGGGATTAAAGCCTTCGACGCGCGTAGAGGCGTATTCGGGGGAGAGAAGTTCGTCGAGCGGAATCGAAGAAGAGTCAGGATCAGAGACGTAATACCTAGAATCAGCAAAGGCCAACCGCATGACCTCCACCAGCTGATGTAGATAGTCCGCACCACTATGGTCGAGGCCTTCCAATTGTCGCAAGGCACTCAAATAGTTTAAAGCCAGCAACGCCGTCAGTCCCTGCCCGTTCGGCGGAATCTCCCACACCCTTACTGGGCCATAAGTGGTCGAAATCGCTTCCACCCACGTACTCTCATGCGCCTTCAAATCCTCCATCGTCAACACCCCCCCCTGTGCCTGCACCATATCTACAATCGCTTGCCCTATCCTCCCTTCATAAAACGCCTTCTTCCCCCCCTCTCCCAATTCTCGCATCGACGCCGCCAAAGTCGGGTTCTTAAACACCTCCCCCGCCACTGGTGCCCGTCCCGTAGCCGACAACAATTCCGCCTGATTGTTCCCCGGACGGTTAAGCTGCGTCTCGTTCTCGCTCCACCAATGCGCCGTCACAGGACTGACGGGAAAGCCTTCCTCCGCCAGGCGGATGGCGGGCGCCAGGACTGCACCCAGAGTAAACTTGCCCCCCGAGCCAAACCGTTCCAAGCTGTCCACCCACCCGGCCGCCGTCCCCGGCACGGTCACACAATGAATATGCGTGGAGTCCATCTCGTCACAATCGTCACTGGCCCCCTCCTTGCGGGCCTCTTGCCGGGCCTTCTCCAACGTCAGGGCTTGCGGGCTGCGTCCACTTCCGTTCAAGCCGTGCACTTTCTTGGTGGCCGCCTCGTAGTACAGCATGAAGCAGTCCCCGCCCAAGCCCGTCGAGCAGGGTTCCGTCACGTTCAACACCGCAGCCATGGCAATGGCGGCGTCCACGGCATTCCCCCCAGCTTTCAGGACTTCCAAGCCCGTCTGGGAGGCGTAGGGTTGGGAGGAGGCCACCATCCCTTGTCGACCCAGGACTGGGCTCCGCCGCGACTTGAATCGCATGCCGTCGTCCCGCCACATGCTGCTGGTAAATGTGCCGAGGCCTGTGTGGTGTTGTGGGAGGTGGGAGTGGGTTGAGAAGTCAATGCGTTTGCTTCAGCCATTCAGCGAGTCGTCACCATCATGTGCCCCAACGCCACCTCAGCCCATTTTACGTCCCTTCTCAACAACACGTACACAACACCACCACAGCCATGGCACCATCACGCGCAGGAGGAGCAGGAGCAGCAGCTGCGCAAGCTCCTTCCAGACCCCGCGCCCTTCTCGTCGTCGCATTCCTTGCTTTTGCTTCGACCGTGTCCGCGTCATCGCCCCTCCTGCCACGTCCCCTTGGCCTTGGCTTTGTGCCCTCCTCACAGCAGCGCCAGCACCAGCCGCCCTCCTCCTCCTCCCCCCCTTCGTCGTCATGCTGCGGTGGCCGGCACCATGCTTCGCACACGCACGCCCGTCCCGCCGCCGCGACGACCAAGCGGCATGCCCTTCCTCCCTTTGACAGCCCCCTCGACCCCGCCACCTTGGAGAGCATGGCTGCTGCGGCCTCCTCCGCCGCCGCCAGTACGGGTGGGGCCCTGAATGAAGTCACGCCCGAGCAGCTTTGGGTACGTATGTTAGTGTGTGTGTGTGTGTGTGTGTGTGTGTCTGCCGGGCGCGAATGAATGCCTCTTCTCCAATCCTTCCTACTGACCCCTTTCTCCCTCCCTCCCTCCCTCCCTCCCTCCCCTTCCTACAGGTGGGCTTTATTGCTGGCGTCTTCCCCTTCGTCTGGGCAGGGTACGAGTTCTGGAAACGCATCGACACGCAACAACGCTGCGGCGTCTGCCAAGGGTCCGGCTTGGTCTACGAAAGCGCGACTGGTAGGAGTTTAACTACACCTCGAAAGTGTTATGCGTGTGGTGGGTTCTTGCCTTGGGCGGGTTGGAAGAGGTTCTGGTTGAGTAATTTGGATATAGGGAATGGTGGGGTGTTGCAGCGGCCGGCCCCGGACTATGAAGCGCTGAGTGAGGCGGCGAAGAGGAGGAGGGCGGAGGGAGGGAGGGAGGGGAAGGAGTAGACGAGGAAAGGAAAAAAACGATGGTGTGTACTATTCTTCAGCTTTGCGTTGTGTCTCGGTACCTTCTTTGTTGGTTTTCTTTATATTGCATGCTCTCTGCTACTTTCTTTGTCTGTTGTTTCTGGTTGTTTTTGTTATCGTCGTCGCTCTTTTCTTTGTTTATTTCGACCCCTCCGTGTGGGGTACGACGGTGCGGTGTCTGGGGATGAGCTTTGCTTTCTCCCTTTCTCTTTCTTTTATACTCTAAATTTCTTTTGATTGAGCTAACTTCGTTTATTCTAGTCCTTGATGGCAATGCTGTTTTGCGTGTATGTCCTAGCTTTCTACCCTTCTCTCTCTTCATCCTTGTTGTAGAAAGTTTTGCTATCCTTTTTCATTTCTCTCTCTTCTCGTGGACCTACAGTACATGCATCATACACTCCTCTCATCAAAGCAGTCGCAGCAGCCTCCAAGGCGCCCGACGTTCGTTTTTCTCTTTCCTCTCAATCTATCACCTTTTTTCTCCTCCTCCTCCTCGTCGTCGTCGTCCTCCTCCGCTTCCTTTCCCTCACACCATCCGTGCCCTTAGTCGACTCCACCACCCCAACCCCTCCCGTCCTTCCCTCCACTCCTCCTCCCTGTCCTCCCTCCCTCCCTCCTTCCCCCCTCCCTCCCCGCCCGCCCCTCCATACAC
>Ga0209491_10006790_pt1 | contig 15561 bp, 8 predicted proteins | sample BON02_FD_187213 | JGI IMG/M metagenome (GOLD analysis project Ga0209491, IMG submission 187213) | Freshwater microbial communities from Lake Bonney liftoff mats and glacier meltwater in Antarctica - BON-02 (SPAdes) (version 2) | ecosystem: Environmental > Aquatic > Freshwater > Ice > Glacier...
TAAAAAAAAGGAGATATTCCCAAAATCTCATAAAAATTTTCCCTTGGGAAATGGTGGCATAGCTCAGCTGGATAGAGCACCTGCCTTCTAAGCAGGCGGTCGAAGGTTCGAATCCTTCTGCCATCACTTAAACAAAAAAAAACCCTCATTTGAGGGTTTTTTTTTGTTTAATAAAAATTTAAGTACTATTTAATATTTAGACTTACGCGTGCAAATAAAAATCTTCCGCCTATGCCAAACTGCTGAGATCTTCTAGACCAGTCAAAACGACCGCCACTCCTATTTCCCTCAACGGCTCTGTCTGGATAAATATCTAATAAGTTATTAGCTCCAACAGTAAAAGTTAAAGCTTCTGTAGCTTTAAAGCCTAAAGTCAAATCTGTCACTATTTTGTCACTAAATATTTGTTGTAGGTCTAAGTTGTTTGTGGCTTCTGTTACTTTGCCAAAATAAACATTTCTCAAAAATACAGTATACTTACCTGAACTTAGACTATTAGATAAATTAAACTTGGTTCTTGGTACTGCCTCTTCTAAATAAACCCTACTATCTTCAGGAAAATAAGTGCCTATTAATCCTGCGTTTTTCAACACATTTGAGGCATTGATAGGGCCCACTTGTCTAGACTGTGAAAATGTTCCAGCTAAATCTGATTTTAACCTCCAATTAGTGCTTAAGTTGGTTTTATGCGTCATAACAATGTCTATACCTTTAGACTCTGTGTCAATAGCATTGGCAAAGAAAGAGGCTGCTGATGCATTAGCTTGGCTAAGAAGGTTGTCTAACTCTGTACCCGTACCTGGGCCTTTAAATTGACCTGTGTAAACTACTCTGTCATTTATTTTAACAAAGTATCCATCTACTGTTAAAGAGATATGAGCATCTGGTATTTTTGCAGTAAAACCAACACTCACACTACTAGAAGTTTCTTCTTTTAATTGAGGTATTCCTAAAAGTTTAGCAGCTCTACTATCATTTGCAAAAGTACCTACTTCTTGTGGATTTCCATTTTGATCAAAAATAGTAGAGGTAGAATTAAAGTTTAATTGGTGTAAAGAGGGAGCTCTAAATCCGGTATTCACAGCAGAACGTAGATTAAAATTATCAGTAACTTTATATCTAGCTGCCATTTTAAAATTTAGGGTAGAACCAAAATCACTATAATTTTCAAAACGAGTGGCAAAACTCATCAGAAATTTTTCTGTGAAATCTGCTTCAATATCAAAATAAGCAGCTACATTACTGCGGTTTCTAGACAATTCATTATTTGGGCTAAACCCAGGAAATACCTGAGAACCTCCAGGTCTTGCTTTTCCAAAAAAGTCTTGAGATGCCATTTGTGTAGGGAGTGTAATACGCTGTCCACTTGCAGTGTATTGAGAATAAGAAGCTTCTTCTCCAGCTAAAATTTCATAGACTTCTGTTCTGTATTCTGCCCCATACGCTATATTTAAGCCAGACATGGTGTCTTTGAAAAAGCGACTTACATCTAAATTAGTGGTATTTTGAGCAAAAGAAAAGCCTCCAGCATCAAAAACAGAAGGGGATGAACTTTGCTGTGAAGCATTAAAAGTATTACCAATAGTATAGAGAAAAGAGTTTTTACCAAAAGTATTGCTTAAATCTACATTCCATTCTCCTGCCATTCCTCTAATTCCTACTGAAAATGAACGGTCATTTACATTTGAATTAATTTCTGGTAAAAAACCATTCATATAGGCTGGTGTGAAGGTTCTTTCCTGATTAGGAAGTCTGTAAAATCCAGCAGAATTACCAGTTCTAGAACTAATTCCAGCAAAAGAGTATATTTCTGTTCCCATATCATCTAAAGGAAGAGAAAAATTAGCAAAAAACCTTCCACCTCTTAAAGCTGACTGTCCTACTCTCATATTGTAATCACTTCTTGTTTGGCCACGCGCAGCCAGTTCTGTAGAAGTAGCATCTGCACCAAGAACACCTCTAAGGGTTTCTTTTGTATCAGCACCATTGAGATTAATCCCTGCTTGGTTTGCGAATTGTATTACATCTGTTACATCGTTATCTAATAAACTTGCAATGTTGTAACCAGCATTACTGGCTACACGCTCTACCACATTGTACTGGTTAAAAATAGTTCCTTCCCATTGTTTCATTCTGTTGTAATCTGCTCTTACATCAAAATCCCCAGACAGGTTTATAAAACCACCATTGGTTCCTAAAGGTAAGCCGTAGCTTGCAGCTACATTGGTAGTTTGACCATCTACACCTCCAGTTTGACCATTGGCATTTTCCGCAAAATTTGCTCCAGTGGTTATAGAAGCGGTAAGCTCATTAACGCTTTCATTTAGTATGATGTTAATAACTCCTGCAATGGCATCTGACCCATATTGGGCGGCTGCACCATCTCTAAGCACTTCAATACGCTTTATAGCAGAAGTTGGAATTGAGTTTAGGTCTGTTCCTACACTTCCACGACCAAAAGTACCATTGACATTCACCAGAGAAGATGTGTGCCTTCTTTTTCCATTAATTAAGACCAAGACCTGATCTGGACCTAAACCTCTTAAGGATGCTGGATCAATATGGTCTGTACCGTCAGATATGGTTTGAGTATTAGAAGTAAAGGAGGGTGCCACAAAATTTAATATTTGATTTAAATTTACCTGTGGGGCTATGGCATTCAGTTCTTTAATGTCAATGACATCGATTGGAACAGCACTTTCTATAGCCGTTCTGCTGGGGTTTCTTGAACCAACAATTACCACTTCTGACAATTGTACCCCTGAAGACAAGCTAATATTAATAATGGTGTTATTAACTTTCACTTCTCTGGTGTCAAAGCCAATGTAGGATACTACTAAAAGATCTCCAATAGCTGCATCAATATTAAAGTTTCCGTCAAAATCAGTGATAGCACCTATCTGTGTCCCTTTTTTTACAATAGAGGCTCCTAGCAATGGTTCCCCATTTTCATCTACTACTTTTCCTGTTATTTGTGCGCTTAAAATGCCTACGGCACCCAAAAAGAGCATTAACATCCGTAATTTAATTTTTTTCATGTCTAGTTGTTTTATGTTTAATTTAAGAAATTTAACTCTTTTCAAGTTAGTGAAAAAAAGAACTAGGCAGGGGATTGTTTTTTTTCGTCCATTTAACCCTATTATTATTGATAAGAATGAGCTGATTATATAGTCGTGCTATACATTTTATTATAAAAATTATTCTTAATTGATTTTTTTTTATAATTTGTTAACGGTTTTGTTTATAATTCATATTAAAGGCCTTTGTGTTTTAGTGTAGTCTTCCTTCCTATACTTTGCTTTACACACTTTAGATTTACATTTTACTTTATTTCTGTAATCTATATTCATACACTCTTTTTTTAAGAGTTAGAAATTAAGGAATAATTCTTCTGAATGAGACTAGACAAATTTGAAAATAAAAAATATTTATTATCAAAACTCAAGACGGGTAGTGAGTCTGCTTATAGCTATGTTTTTAACATTTATTATTCAGAAATAGCAAACTACATTCTAACACTCTCCCAAAATCATTCTATAGCTCAGGAAGTTTCTCAACTTACATTTATCAAATTTTGGAATAAAAGAAAAGTTATTCTTATACATGAGGATAAAATAAAAACATACTTATTTAAAATAGCGTATCATTTATATATTGATAAAACTAGAGAAATAAAGAGGAGAAGTGCTTTATTAAATAGCATTGAATATGAAGCAATAAGTGAATTATTTGAAATTGAACCCTCTATTTTTGAAGAGCGATTACGACTTGTAGAAGCTGAAATTCAAAAATTACCTACACAGTCTAAAAAAGTCTTTATTTTAAATAAAGTACAAGGGCTTAAGTATAAAGAAATATCAGAAAAGCTTCATATATCAATAAAAACGGTAGAATCACATATGTATATAGCACTTAAAAAAATTAGAACAGAATTATTAAACACACCTTAAAAATAGATTATTTATGCCTATTTGATTAAATAAATTATAATATACTAAGGGTTTTTTGTTTTAGTTACGTCTTTAGTATGAGTGGGTTCTTATCCATTTTTATTTATGAAAGAAGAAGTGGACATACAAAAAATTATAATGGCTCATATTCAGGGTAAGGCGTCCAAAGAAGAATTGGCCTTATTAGAAAAATGGGTCTCTTCAACTACAAACGCTGCTCATTACAAAAAATTAATTCAAGAACATTTCATTTTATCTTTTAAGGCTGGAAGTTGGAATCACAAGAATGAAGCAGCATTATTTTTTAGTTATATAGAAAAAGATAAATCTTTATTTACCAATGCCAAGAAAGTATTTTTTAAATACGCCGCTACAATCACTCTTGTTCTTGCCTCTGTATTTTATCTTTTTCTTTTAAGCAATCACAATAGTTTTAAAGAGAATTACAATGAAGAAAATATTGTTATTGCGTTAAATAGTGGTGAATTTTTTAACCTTAATTCATTAAAAGATACTCTTTTAAGAGACCACAGAGGAACTGCAGTTTTTGAAATTATTGATTCTAAATTATTTCAATTTAAAAATAATAAATTTCAGAGTGGAGATCATATGGTTTGGGTTCCTAAAGGAATAAAGCTCAGTTTATTTTTAGCGGACCATTCAAATATCACTTTAAATTCAGCTTCTAGTTTGGTCTTTCCTTCTACTTTTAAGAATAGGACAAGAAGCGTTTACCTTTCTGGAGAGGCTTATTTTGATATTTCAAAAGACATCAATAATCCATTTATTGTAGGTGCTAAAAAATTTCAAACTCATGTATACGGCACACAATTTAATGTATTTGCTTATAGAGATATAAAAAGATCCCAAGTGGTTTTAGTAGAGGGTTCTATTGGAATTAAAAGCAGCATGTTTAAGGATTGCGAAAAAGAAAATGTATTGACTCCTTCCCAAATGGCTTCTTTACATAAGAATAAAATGATGGATATTGAAAACGTTAATGTTAGACATTATATAGATTGGAGAAAAGGGGTTTTATCATTTTCAAACGAACCTATAGAAAGTTTGTTTAAAATATTAGAGCGAGAGTATAATGTTCAAATCTTGAATTCTAGTGACCAATTGAATAATTTAACTTTTAACGGCGTTTTTGATAATAAGAGTATTGATTATATTTTAAAAACAATTAGTACACATACTTTCTTCAAATATGAAAAAAATGAAAATAGAATAATAATAACCAAACCAAACAGTGAATGATTCGAACTATTAAACTAAATCATGCAAATTAAATTATTAACTAATTAATTTCTTAATTATGAAAAAAACCAAATTAATTAATTCAATTATAAGAGATCTAATAGGATATATATTTTTACTATTGGGACTCTTTAATTTCAACGAAATCTCTGCTGTTACTTTTAACCAGTATGAGAAAGTGCCTTTAAGTTTTGAAAACACAGAAGTCTTAGAAGTTTTTGAGGAAGTTTCAAAACATACAGGATATAAGTTTTTTTATGAAGCTTCAGAGGTAGACCTTAAACATAAGGTCACCATTTTAAAGAAAAATCTTTTAGTAGAAGACTTCTTAGAGACTCTTTTTAAAGACACCAATTTGAGTTATAAATTGTTTGAAAAGCAAATTGTGATAAAAAAAAAGACAGCAGATTTTTTTGATAATTCAACTACTTCAAATACTATTTTAAAAAAAGCACAACAAGTTATATCTGGTATTATATTCGACGAATCTGGTATTCCTTTACTAGGGGCTAGTATAGTAGCCAAAGGAACTATTGTTGGAGTGACCTCTGATTTTGATGGTAAATTTACAATCACCATGCCAACTGGCGTATCTGTAATTAAAATATCATATGTGGGTTATAGAACTACAGAAATAAATATTGAAGGTAAGGATTCAATCACTGTTAATCTTTCTTTAGACGCTGCAGCTCTTCAGGAAGTAATAGTTGTTGGATATGGAACATTATCTAAATCTAAAGTAACCGGATCTGTCGTTTCAATAAACTCTCAAACTATCACTGAAGTTCCTTCCATGACACCTGAAGCAGCTTTGATTGGACAGGTAGCAGGAGTACAGGTGCAAGAAGTTTCTGGTGAACCTGGTGCCGCACCCAATATTAGGATAAGGGGTTCCGGTTCAATTTCTGCAGGAAATGACCCATTATTTGTTATAGACGGTATTCCCATAACTAGAAATTTAACTTCTTCTAGTCAATTAGGAGGTGTGGCTAATAGAAGGGCTAGTTTTCAGCCACCTACCATAAACCCACTTGCTACACTAAATCCAAATGACATAGAGTCTATACAAGTATTAAAAGATGCTAGTGCAGCGGCTATTTACGGATCTAGAGGTGGTAACGGAGTATTACTTATTACCACTAAAAAGGGAGCAACTGGAGATAAAGGGGTTTTCTCTTTTGACTCCTATTTTAGTACACAGTCTGTTGCAAACAAATTAGATTTAATGAATGCAGAAGAACTTATTGACTTTACTAAAGACTCGAGAAATAATAATTATTTGTCTTCTGTGAGTGGTGCTTCTATAAATGATCCTATTGGCCCGGGCCAAAGAGGAAATACAAATTATGAAATACCTGAGTCTTTTGTTAATTGGGACGGAACAGATACTGATTGGCAAGACTTAATTTTTAAGACAGGAGTAGTACAAAACTATAATATATCATATGCATCTCCTCTAAAAAATAAGACTAGCTTTTATACTTCAGTGAATTATTTTTCACAAACAGGAATTATTGAAAAGTCAAAGTTTGAGAGATATTCTGTATTATTAAATCTAAATTCACAATTAACTGAAAAGTTAAATCTAGATTTAAGATTGGCACCTACGGTAACAGAGAATCAAAGGGTTCCTGCTTCTTCACCTTATTTTGCAAGACCTCCAGGAATTGTATATTCTGGAATAGTTCATTCTCCAACAGTTAATCCATATAATTCAGATGGGTCAATTAACCAGTTAAACAATCAATCCTATTTAGGAGGAGGAACCACTACAGCAAGTAATCCACTAGCAATTATTGAAGCGGTAGATGACCAGATTTTTCAGTTTCAGACAAGAGGAAACCTAGGACTTACTTATGATATTTCTCCTGGATTGAGCTTTAAGACCTTTGGAGGAGTTTATATTAATTTATACAACCAAGATTTTTACAGAGCAAATACGCTATTGTACAGGAACTCCTCTCAAGGAGAATCATACGGCCAAGCATCTTCTTCTACCGAAACCAATTGGATTTGGGAGAATACTTTGAATTGGAAGAAAGAGACTGAGGACCATTATATTGACGCAGTTCTTGGATATTCTGCTCAAAAAGACAACCTGGCACTTAAATCCGTTTTAGCTAATAATTATCCAGATGATTTAGTACCTACCATTAGTGGTGGTCAAGTTTTTGGAGGAACTTCAGTTCAGGAACAATGGTCTTTATTGTCTTCATTATTTAGATTTAATTATGCATTTAAAGACAGATATCTGTTTACTGGTACTATAAGGTCAGACAAGTCATCTAGATTTGGCAAGAACAATCAAACAGGGTATTTTCCATCATTTTCTACAGGTTGGAGAATAAGTGAAGAGGAATTTTTATCAGAGTCCAAAACAATTTCTGAGTTAAAGCTTAGGTTAAGCTGGGGACAAACTGGTAATTTTGAAATCCCAAACTATGGTGCTGTAGGCTTATTAACGCCTTTAAATTATAACTTGGGTGGAAGCGAAATAAATGGATTAGTACAATCCTCTCTTCCAAATCCAAATTTAACATGGGAGAAATCAGAACAAATAGATTTTGGTTTAGAGCTTGGCTTATTTAGCAATAGACTTTTTCTTTTAGCAGATTACTATGAAACTACTACTAGAGATCTTTTATTAAATGTGGCTATTTCGTCAGTCTCCGGATTTGAAACAACTCTTAGAAATTTAGGAGAGGTTAAGAATTCTGGTTTTGAAATTGCTTTGAGGTCTAATAATTTAGTGGGTGAGTTTACTTGGGATACTGATATAAATTTTTCTACTAACAAAAATGAAGTATTGTCCCTTAATGAAGGGAATGAACCCATTTATTCGTCAGGAAGTGCTGGTGTAAGACATGTCACCAGAGTAGGTGACCCTATTGGAAGTTATTATGGATTTGTTGTAGCTGGTATTTATCAATCCCAGTCTGAAATAGATAATGCGCCAACAGACACACAAGCTCCAAATCCTGGAGTAGGTGACCTTAGGTTTAAGGATATTGACGGCGATGGAAGTATTACTCCAAATGACAGGACGGTAACAGGAAGTTATTTTCCAGATTTCACATGGGGTGTAAACAATAGGTTTAGCTATAAGAATATTGACTTTAGCTTTTTATTGCAAGGGGTAGAAGGAAATGAGATTCTAAATCTAACTTCAAGGCATATGAAAAATGGTGAGGCTAATTTTAATTCATATGCAATTTTTAACGAAAGATGGAGGTCAGTGTCTGACCCTGGAAATGGATCCATCCCAAGAGCAGACAGACAGTCTGGACTACATGGAAATAACAATAGACCCTCTTCATTCCAAGTAGAAGATGGATCTTTTATGAGATTGAGAAACATCACTTTTGGTTATACGATCCCTGTGAAAAATCTATTTGGTGATTCCGTAGATAGTCTGCGATTTTATCTCATAGGAACAAACCTATTTACGCAAACTAATTATTTAGGTTATAACCCAGAAGTTAGTAGTATTTCTACAAATAGTTTAACACCCGGAGAAGACTACGGTGCTTTCCCGTTAAATAGATCTTTTACTATGGGTGTTAATTTAAAGTTTTAATCTAAAATATTTAAAAATGAAAAAACTTATATATGTAATTTTTTGTACTGTTTTGACAGTAGGATGTAGTGAAGATTTTACAGATCTTGCACCCATCTCAAATAGAAATGAAGCTGATTTTTATAACTCAGCACAAGATTACGAGGTGGCCATTAATGCAAGTTATGCTGGCTTACAGTCTACAGGATTATATGGACGTGGGTATTGGACCATGTTTGAAATGAGAAGTGATAATACAGACCAAGGGGCAGATGTTACTGGATTGGCAAGGCAATACGCTGAAATTAATTCTTTTACTGAGAATTCCTTAAATGAGCAGATATCTTCTTCTTGGAGTGACTCATATAAAGTGATCAATAATTGCAACATAATTTTGAGTAGAATAGATGGTGTAGATATGCCTGAGCCACTTAAAAAGCAAATTACTGGAGAAGCTTTATTTATAAGATCTCTCATTTATTATCATTTAGCTCTTGGTTATGGCAATGTACCATTACAACTAGTTCCGTTTGTAGCGGGAGATGAATTATCTCAAGTAGGTGAAACGGCTATTTTAACTCAGTTAGTCTTAGACTTAGAGCTAGCAGAATCATATTTACCTTTAACATATTCATCAAGTGAAATTGGAAAAGCAACCAAAGGTGCTGCAGCAACTTTATTAGCTAAAGTAATGCTAGTTTTAAAAGATTCTGGATCTGCCCAAATTGTTTTAAGAAGGATTATTTCTACTTATAACTACGAGCTGCTATCTAATTATGAGAATCTATGGGGAGAGAATAATGAAAACAATAAGGAATCTATTTTTGAAGTTCAGTTTAAGAGCGGAGGTATTGCCCAAGGAAGCTCATTTACTAATGACTTTTCCCCTAGCACAGATCTTCAAACAGGATCAGGTTTTGGTAGAAACAGACCTACTTTAGCCATGCAGGATTCCTATGAAAATGGTGATTTTAGATACTCATCGTCAATGGGGGATAGTTATTTAAATCTTGACGGAGAAACTATAGAAGCCAGATATATTAAAAAGTACAGATCAGACCCTGTGGTAGAGAATGACTCTGGAATTAATTTTATTGTATTTAGATATTCTGACGTTCTATTAATGTTAGCAGAGGCTTTGGGTGAAACAGATGAGAGCTATAATCTAATTAATCAAGTCCGGAATAGAGCTGGTTTAAGTGATATTAATGGAAATTCACCTGGAACATTTATGAATAAACTTCTCCAAGAGAGAAGGGTTGAACTCGCATTTGAAAACCACAGGTGGTTAGATTTAAAAAGATTTGGACTTATTAGTAAACTTATTGAAGCAGAACCTTTTATTACTAATACCAAGCTGTATTTTTTTATTCCTCAAAGAGAAATAGATATCAACCCAAATTTTGTTCAAAATAATTAATAATAACAACTTTTAGTTTAGTTTAGTTTTGATTGATCCCGTAGAATTATTATAAGTTCTATGGGTATCAATTAGATTATTCTTTTCTAATTCACTTATAAATTAAGATTATGAAAAAATATATTACGTCAATTTTCCTTTGTTTGTCTTTGACTTTAGTCTTTGCTCAAGAAAAAAAAGTTTTAAATATTATTGCTATTGGAGCACATCCAGATGATTGTGATTCAAAATTTGGAGGTACAGCAGCCTTGTTTGCTAAGATGGGACATAATGTTAAATTTTTAGCATTGACAAACGGAGATGCGGGCCACCATGAAATGGGAGGTGGGGTATTAGCAAAAAGGAGAAGACTTGAAGCTAAAAATGCTGCTTTAGCACTTGGTATAGCAGAATATGAAGTTTTGGACAATCATGACGGAGAGCTTTTTCCAACGTTAAATGTGAGATTAGAAGTAATTAGGAGAATTAGGGGTTGGAATGCAGATATAGTTTTAGGTTTAAGACCTAATGATTATCATCCAGATCACAGAAACGCTGGCTCTGTGGTTCAAGATGCAGCATATATGAATATTGTGCCAAATGTAGCGCCAGACACCCCACCCTTAAAAAAGAATCCAATCTTTTTATATATGAGTGATAGGTTTCAAAAGCCCAACCCTTTTCAAAAAGATATTGCAGTAATTATTGATGAAGTAATAGACATAAAAGTAAAAGGCTTGGCAGCTCATGAGTCACAGATGTTTGAGTGGTTGCCTTGGACTAATGGAGAAGACTTAACTAAAATTCCCTCTGGAGAGCAGGAACGTCTTACTTGGTTAAAAGAAAAGTGGATGGGAAGAACAGCAGACGAATCTACTTTGACAGCTGTGAAAAATTGGTACCCTAACGCAAACCTTTCTAAGGTGAGACACGTAGAGTATTTTGAAATTTGTGAGTATGGAAAACAACCAACAGAAGAAGAAATTAAGCAAATGTTTCCTATGCTAGGATCTAAATAAACATATTTTAGAGTGACAACACAACCAACCATTTCCGCGCCAAAAAGACACTATGACATGATTATTCTTGTCATGATTATATTTTTTGTTATATCATTTATTACAAATATTCTAAATTCAATTATAGTAGATGTAAAAAACAGTTTTGAGTTATCACTAACAATGACAGGTTTTTTGCCTTTTACCTTTTTTATTGCATATGGTGTGATGTCTATACCTGCTGGTTTTCTCACTGAAAAATTTACTGAAAAGACCTTATTGACATGGTCATTTATGGTCATGTCAATAGGATCTTTGGTTTTCGCGCTTTTCCCTAGCTACTGGGTATTCACGATGACTTTATTTACCCTTGGTTGTTGCATGGCTGTTCTTCAAGTAATTATTAATCCCATGCTAAGAAGTGCAGGTGGAGAAGAGCATTTTGCGTTTAATTCTGTTTTAGCTCAGTTAGTTTTTGGAGGAGCTTCTTTTTTAAGTCCTTTTTTGTATCAATACTTATCTAATTCAGAAAAAGTCTCAAATAGCTTTTTTTCTGAATGGTTCCTGAAGTTAGTTCCAAAAGATTTGCCTTGGGTTTCATTGTATTTTGTTTTTTCATTTATTTCAGCACTACTTTTTATTTACGTGCTTTTTAATAAATATCCCACCATGGTAAAAAATCCAGATGAGACTACTGGAGACAAAGACACTTATATAAGTCTTATTAAAAATAAATGGACTTGGTTTTATTTCTTTGGAATTTTCTGTTATGTGGGAACAGAACAGGGAATAGGAAATTGGATTTCTCAATTTTTATTTGAATATCATGGGTTAGACCCAAGGAAAATAGGTGCTACCACAGTCTCTTATTTTTGGGCTATGTTAACAGTTGGTTGTTTGTTGGGGCTTTTGTTGTTGAAGTTTTTTGATAGTAGAAAAATTTTAATAGGTGCCAGCTCAGTTGCTATCTTAAGTCTTATTATTTCAGTAAATGGAAATTCAAATTTGGCACTAATCTTTTTCCCACTGATAGGATTTTTTGTTTCAGTAATGTTTTCAATTATTTTTTCACTGGCGTTAAATTCAATTAAAACACATCACGGATCATTATCTGGAATTCTTTGCACAGGTATTGCTGGAGGAGCTGTAATACCCTTTTTAGTAGGTGGGATAGGAGAACTTTTTTCTCTTAAAATGGGCTTAATGTTTTTAATTCTCCCTCTATTTTTTATTTTTCTAATTGGTTTTTTGGCCAAACCATTAATCAATAACAAAACAATATAATAATTTTATTATAAAACTAAAAAATACTACTAAATCTTACCTTTTTCTTCAAATCTATTTTAATTATTTATTATGAAAAAAATATTGTTAATTATTTTTTTAATAGTCACTCTCAGCGCATGTCATACTTCCAAAAACACAAAGAGTATTGATATTCAAGTAGAAGATAATATTAAAGGGGCACCTATTACTATGGGTATACCTTTTCCTATTAATGAATTGTATTCTGTAGATCATATGCGATTATTGACTTCAGATGGTAAAGAAATACCCTGCCAAACTACAGAAATTAGTAATTGGGGCCCAAATAATGATAGTATTAAGTGGGTCTGGATTTTTTTCTTTTCAGAAGAACAAACGGATTACTATGTAGAATATGGACCAGATGTTATTCCAATTACATCTGATGAAAAAATTGTATCATCAAATAATATGAGGCCACAAGGAGGGATTAAAGTAAATACAGGCCCTTTGTCTTTCTCAATAGAAAAAAAAGGAAATGGATTTATTGATCAAGTTCTTTTAGATAGTAACAATGATAAAATATTTGAAGACAATGAATTAATTGCATCTTCTCCAGAACAAAATAGAGGTTCATTTTTAGACTTATTGGACAATTCTGGTATAGATAGTTCAAAAGCAATTATTAATGAGGTTTATAGAGAAAGAGGTTCTGGTTCTATGCATGCTATTTTTAGAATAGAAGGGACCTATGTCTATAATAGAACAGACAATAATAGTTCACCATTTACCATATATCTACATGCTTATGCTGGTAAATCTTATATTAGGGTACTTCACACAATGACCTATACAGGGGTTCCAGATATGCATGAAATTAAAAAGGGACAGCACGCCAATATAGCTACACAAAATAAATTAATAATTTCTGAAGACACACAATCAGACAAAGGATGGACGATTCCAAATGATAGAATTAAAGGAGTTGGGTTAAATTTAAAATATCATTTAAGTAATGAACTTAATATTATTACTCCTATAGATGATTCTAATTGGGATAGCAATATGTCCTCAATTAGTTTAGAAGCGTTTCCAATACAAGAGAATGAAATTTTAAAAGTTACTCAGTTAGGCCCATCAAAAGAAAGTGCTACTACTTTTAGAGATATTTTGACTAATAATACGGAAGAAGAAGTAAATAAGAAAATAAAATTTGAGGCAATTATCACTAAAAATGAAGAAGAACTATCTGTGAAACAGAGAGCTAAAGGTTGGTTAGATGTGAGCGATGGGAAAAAAGGAATAAGTATTGGCATCAAAAATTTTTTAAAAGAATATCCAAAAGGATTAGAAATAAATACCCAATCCAAGACATTAGTAGGAAGTATTTGGCCTAGTCATATTGAGCCTAAAAGTTTTGAAAGAGCCAATACAGAGAGTGACGGAGAAATGTTGGGAAATTTTGCTCAAGGAATAACAAAAACAACAGAGTTTATTTATTATTTCCACAATTCAGTCTCTCAAGAAAAAATTAATAGTACCATGGATTTTGTAATTAATAATCCAGTTGCACATGCATCGCCTAGTTGGTATACAACGTCTAAAGTTTACGGAAACATGGCTCCCTATTCTAATTCATATCCAGCTTATGAAAATGCACTCCAGTACAAATATAAATGGTGGGCATTTAACCAGAAGACACAACCATGGTATGGTATGTTTAATTACGGTGATGGAAAATCATACTATTTTAATAATAACTGGGTTCAATGGACAAATAATGAACCAACTGTAGACTTTATGTTATGGACAAATTTCATGAGAACAGGAGACTCTAAGTATTTTCATATAGCTCAAGCTATGAGCAAGCATACAATGGATATAGACAATATTCATTGGCCTAAGAAAAGAGAATATATAGGAGAAATTAATGATGCTATAGATTACTGGAATTATTTGGATGAACCAGATTCTACACCTTATTTAGGAATAGGAAGAAGGCATGCAAATGAACAGTGGAATGCTTTATTAAGTGCGCATGTTTGGATTCAGGGCTGGATATCTTCATATTATTTATCTGCAGATCATAGAGCCTTGAGGGTAGCTAAAATGACTGGGGACACTTATTTAAATAGAATATGGGGTGAACATGACTTAAGAGGTAGAAGGTTGTACTTATCTGTTTTAAATTTAGTAGAATTATACGACGCCACTAAATTGGATACATATAAAATGGAGCTAGATCACAGAGTTAATTTAATGTTAGAGTTTCAAGAACAGCAGGGAGGAAATTTAGTTTTAGATAGATATGGATATAGTCAAACATATGTAGCGCAAGGGCTCTACAAATACTATCAAATAACTGGGGACCAAAGGGTTAAAAAAGCACTCGTAGATCACGCAAGATGGGTAAGAGATGTTCCACCCCTAAATCATGAAATGGAGTCTTATTTAGCCACTATTTATCCTTTATTAATAGGGTATGAATTTACAGAAAACAAGGTTTTTTATTATGAAGCTCTAAAAAGAGCGCAATATCTTAAAATAGGAGAGTTGCCTATGAATCCAGACAGCTATACTAATGTTGAGACGTTTAGTGACGATTTGCTGAAAGTTTCAAACCTACCAAAAAGTGAAAAAAGATTTACCAATTGGGAAACAAATCAGGGTTTAAGAGTTTTTGGATGGACACACGCTAATAATATTCCTTACTTATTATATTGGATGGATAAAAATAAAAAGTAACTCTTTAAATATACAGATATAATAAATGAGTTATAAAAGAATAGGATTATTACTTGGGCCTTTTTTATTTTTATTAATACATTTTTTCTTCAAAGATGAAACACTCTCTACACAGGGTGTTGATTTACTTGCAGCTACTGTTTGGATTGGAATTTGGTGGATTTTTGAAGTAGTACCCATTGCAGTGACAGCACTTTTGCCAATAATCCTTTTTCCTCTTCTAGACAGTTTGAGTCTTTCTGAGACCACAGCTAGTTACGGACATAAATATGTTTTTTTATATTTAGGGGGTTTTATTTTAGCAAAAGGAATTGAAAAGTGGGGACTTCATAAGAGAATAGCATTAAATATAATAAAATTAATTGGCACCAATATATACACTATTGTTTTAGGATTTATGGTAGCTAC
>Ga0209491_10006793_pt1 | contig 15555 bp, 19 predicted proteins | sample BON02_FD_187213 | JGI IMG/M metagenome (GOLD analysis project Ga0209491, IMG submission 187213) | Freshwater microbial communities from Lake Bonney liftoff mats and glacier meltwater in Antarctica - BON-02 (SPAdes) (version 2) | ecosystem: Environmental > Aquatic > Freshwater > Ice > Glacier...
AAGTTAATTGTAGAATCTAAATATAAAAATCCGCTCAAACCGTGAACCATATTGTGTGCAAACCCTAATAATTTAAACCTTGTCGTGCGCAAACCCTAATCGTGTAAACAGTACTGTGCTGCAACCCTTTTGTCTGTTGTATACTGTGCTGTCACTCGTGTGTTTAGGGTTTCGGGTTTAGGGTTTAGGGTGTGACGGTTAGTGTTTTGCGAATCATTCGGCGCACTAGGTCCGAATGAGGGTTTCGTTTGCGCATAAAAGGTATATATATATATAAAATAATTAAAATAAAGTAGAGTAGGGGGGGGAGGGGGGCATTAAAACTCGGGTATAGAAATAGAGCGACAGACACTAAAGAAGAATTATTATATATATATAAAATTTAAAAATTCCCTTCTACTTCTCTCCACAGCTCCCGAAACAAACCGGGTGACTCCCGTTCTTTTTCCCATCACACTGCTTTACGGTCGCTTGCTTTGGCTTATATAACAACAAAAGTCCAACTTTATTCAACTCAAATGTCAAAGAAACTCAAGTCGCACAATAGAGAATATATCGAAAAGGTATACGAAGAAAAAATAAATGTGGCCAAACTGATATACACTAAACAGCACCCGAGGGATTCATTTTCATCAATTGATTATACTGTTGCATCTGAGTTCTTTGAGACATCTTTTTTACAGTCGGAGAGCCGCCGCTCATTAATTTTTTGACTTCTGCGTGTTGAGGTGAACCTTTCCTTGGAACACACCACGAGCCTCCTCCTTTGTTCTCGTTATATTTCTTTAGTGCGGTGATCCACGAATTCGGCATTTTTATTAAATAATGAATAGCGGGTAGTTGTCGAGAATTGTAAGCCGAGTTTGAAATTAGTATATATATTGTAATTCATATTTTAATTTTATCCTCTATGTCGGTTTTACAAAAACAAGGAACGTTTCAAGTTTATCTTTCCACTCTTAACGCTGACGGTTCGAATGCGATTCAGAATGGACTGATCACCGTTCCTGTACAGTTATCTGGAGATTATCATTTACGAATCAACGGTGTTTCTCTATCGGGAGATAGTTTCCCATTTGACTTTGTGCCTGAAGATTTTATTGGGGAGCACATACCAGAACCTCTTTTTATTCAGAGTGCGGAATTTACTTCTTCTCTAAGCAACATTAAGGGCATTTGTATTTTGCCGCACGTTACAACACTCGTGCAACCTTATCAGGATAGCATAAAGACCGCTTTAAGAATTCAGCAATATCAAGTGACTCGCTATGACTTTTCGGCTCGTCTTACTGGAAGTTTATCATTCTTTTTATCTGTCAACCGTCCACAAAGCTTTGGTGATCCTTCTGCTGCTTCTCCATCTTATCCTGCAACAAGGGTTTTGGATGACCAAACAGTACTGTGGTATTTCCAGCCGATAATAGTTCTTGATATTTCATACAAACGCACAGATACCGGTTTTTTTGACGCATAAATTGTTTTGTATAGAAGAACGTCGAGTTTATAACTTGTTTTATTTAATAATCTAACAATAAAAGATATACATACAAACGACCCGTCATATAACCGACATCATATTTAAATTTAAAGATGGAAACCGAACAATTGATTCAAATTATTTTGCTGGTGGGGTTGATTCTTGAAAGGCTATTCAAAAACGCACGCCATTGTAAAAGTAAATGTTGTTGTGTAGAAATAGAACAAGATAACACCGTTAATACTCAAAAAGACGATGTACATACTGACATTGAAATACAGCGAAGATAATATTAATAAAACATTTTAAACGCAGCAGAAGCAGCTTGAAACACAGGGTTGGAATGTACAGGGAGAGGAAGAGACCGTTGTTTGACTTGTTCAATTTTTTTAAGAAGTCGTTCTTGTCTTTTTATTTTCTTATAAATTTCCATGTCGGTTTCTGCTTCGGTAAAGTCCTCTGTATTGATTTGATCCGTCTCTTCCAGTTGCTTTGAGCGGGTGTGTTCCAGCTTACGCTTTTGGAGTCGCTTGGGTTTGATAATATATTTTCGGATGGTCAACTCTTTTTTTGCCTGTATGAGCTCTCGTTCTTGTTCTTCTTCTTTCAGTTGTTTGCCTGCAATACGGTTGGCATCACGAACCGCACGACCCTTGGCTAAATTTGCTAACATGATTTTTTTGGTTTCTTCGGGTATGATTCGGGGCTTCTGAGTCGCTTTGAGCATTCTTTTTGCTGCTGTGATCGAGATGGGAGTAGGGGCTTCTAAATTGGCAACCTCCGTAGGTTGTACAAACTCGATAATCTTTCCCTCTACTACTTGATTCAAATTTTTTGATCCCTTCTGTCTTCCCGCGTTTTTCTTAGGCGCCTCTACGACGATCTGTGGTTCTGTTGTGCTCATGGTGTATTTATTATTAAATTCTGATTGACTGTTGTTAACGATGCACAGATTTAATCGTCCTAGCTCTTCAATGAATTACCCAGACAACAAAGAAGCCGCGAAGATTTTGATTGATCCCTCTGAGGTTGCAGTCTTAAAAAAGACTTACGCGGAAACTTTGAAAACCTGTGCAAACAAAGAACAGATAATAGAAGAGCCGCCTTCCACTGAAGAAAAAACGGAAGGTATAGAGGTAGAATCTGATTTACAGCGTTTTCGAAGACTCAATGGAAGATTATACAGGGAAAACGGTATTTGGAAGGAGAAAAATCACATGGAGTCATGGAGTATAGGAGAAGATGCGGATACCATCGTTCTTCCAGATCCTGAATCATTATTTAAATAAATGAGCTCGTTTGGATTCCTTAACATTACAGGAGTAGATGGATCCACGTCGGGAGCGGCCGGAGCTTCTCTGCCTGGAGGAATCAATCAGAGTGTACAGTTTAACGACGGCGGAATAAACTTTGGAGGCACTTCTAATTTTTTGTATAATAGCACAACTCAACAACTCTCTCTCAATAGATTAAAACCTACCGTGATCGTAGACGGAAGCAGCAGCGTAGGCACAGCGGGTCAACTATTAAGCTCCACCGGCTCTGCCTTGCAGTATATCACACCTACGGTGGTTGGTCCAGGGGCTCCAGTCGATAGTGTTCAATTTAATAACGCAGGCGTCTTTACGGGTGATGCTTCTTTTAATTTCGACACAGCTTCTCAGCGATTGGTTGTGAATCAAGTCAAACCTACCGTGATCGTAGACGGAAGCAACAGCGTAGGCACAGCGGGTCAACTATTGAGCTCCACCGGCTCTGCCTTGCAGTATATTCCTTTCCCGCCCACTCGTAGAGCACAGTTTACTCGCGCTAACCCTCAACTACTCGTCGCTGGCCCAAATCCTGTTGCTATCGAAACAGAAACATTTAACATAGGAGTTCAGAGTGTATTTCCTCTTCCTGATGTATTTCTAGAAGTGCTAACGTCTGGGATTTATTTAGTCAGTGTTGATGTATCACTGTTTGGAACAGTAGCCGCGAGCGTAACTGTTTCCGTATCGTTAAATCGCGTATCACCTTTTGTAAACTACCAATATAAGGTTACAAACGTTGTATTGAATGAATATATTTCGATGTCATACTCTATTATACAACAACTAGACGTTGGAAGTGACTACACTATAAGCCTTGTTGCAAATAATAACGCAACCCTCATCAACTGTAATGTATTGTTTCAATCTATGAATTAGTTAATCATAAATAAAATGTTCGTTCATAAAAAAGTTAAATACAACCCTTATTCCAAAAGTGTTCCTGTGCCTATCATTGGTCATTCCAACGAGGTCGTGATTCCGGTTTATCTCGCCAAAAAAATGCATGCCAAACTTCAAAAATACGATCCTTTCACACGTCCGATTTATAATCGCCTTCGTTTTTTATTCGGCCACACGGTGGTAAGACGGTAAAGATCAAATCATAACTAAATGAAGCACCAGAGCTGTAAACGCAAAGCAAGGACCCCGCGAGTGAAACTCACGCAAAGAGAAGCCTCCAATATCAATAAAAATATAATCAGGAATGTAATTTCGGTGCATTTGAACAAACGATCTGCCACGGGCCAACGACGAAAACCACAGTTGGGCGCCGGTCAATACTATGCTGGAGCAGGCGCTACTCCGTTTGTTTCCAATCCCGGCCCTCAAACCTTTTCTGGCTATAGTGATTCCTTTTATGGATTGCAACGACAAGAGCAAACCGCATCCAATATTGCCGCCGTGATAAAGAGAGAGGGCGATCAAGCCAACGACAGTGGGAATGGCGGACAGCCTACAAACAATATGACTCGGTCTACCCCGGGAAGTCAACAGGGTCGGAGTTCAATCTCTCCTTTAGTTCGAAAATCATTGTTAATGACTCCAATCAACGTATCACCTTCTTCAACAAAGAACCCAATCACTCCAACCAAAGTATCACCTTCTTCAGAAAAGAACCCAATCACTTCTTTAGCAAACAAATTGCTTACTCCTGTAAAAACCAAACCGCTTACTCCTGTAAAAACCAAACCGCGTATTTCTGTAAACCCCAAACCGCTTATTTCTGTACCTTCAGACCTTAGCCCACGTATTAGAAAACAAACCCCTGCAGGAGAGGCCGCACAAGCTAATAGAGTAGCAAAGAACCAGAAGCTATGAGCAACCCAACCCGAACTAGCAACCATTCCGTTCCGGTGTCTTCGGACGTCAAGCGACGATATGTCTACTATTTTAATTCTCATCGAGCGGAGCAATTTGATTTATTCACCCCTGCTTGTATCTTTAAATTACATGCTCCCCTCACCCTATCCGCGCCTGGTAATGTATTTGAAGTCTCGATGCCACGTGCCATGATTCCTTCCACCTTTTATCAGTTTTCAGCGTTACGTGGCTCAACCACACTTCAGTTTACGGTGGGGTTGGCGGCTAGTTCCATCACCATTTTGGATGGAAACTATACTATTTTACAACTGGCGACGTTAGTTTCTTCTACGTTGACGGCTCAACTCATTGCTCTTGGCTATGCCTCCGCAATTGTCAGCGCCGCCTATAATTCAGCGACCAATCGCTTGCGACTTGATTTGTACAACCCGTCTGTACTGAGTATTTCTGTTTTACCTTCTAAATTATCGGTCGCGCTTGGATTTTCTGGCGCGTGGACTCTGTCTGATACATCCTCCGCGTTTTCGGATATTGACACGAACATTGCACCCATCAATATGCTTTTTATCACCTCCGATGCGTTATCCTCCGACGATTCATATGAACAACTACGAAACGTGAACACAACAACGTCCATCATTTCTTCTATTCCTCTGATTCACTCTGCAAAATATTATATTCCATTTGAACCCGCTAGTCCCATTCGGACTCGTATTACCTCTGACACGTTATCGTTTATTGATTTTAATATTATTGATAATTTTGGAGAACAAATCTTTAATTTTCCAGTCGCCTGGACGTTTGTATTAATCGTGGAAGAAATTCAACTCTTGAATCACTTTGATCCGCCCGCTTCTTCCTTTAAAGAACAACTGCCCATTCAACCCAATGAGGTAGGCGCGTTGGAAAAGCAATCGTTACGCAAACTGGATGAGATTTCGTCTCTATTGTCGGAATCTTTGACGTCTACCGAATCACAACTAAAGAAGCGAAAGAATGTTTAAAAGCGCCATTCACGGAAGACTCAAGAAATATTCCAAAGGATTTATTGGATCTTCCTCTGGGGGTAGTCCGGCCGAACCTCCTCTCTTGCCTGCTCAACAGCACCTTCAAAACAAGCGACCATTGACGCTAAACCCCAACGCAACCACCAAATCTTTTAAGTTTCAAAAATCATCAAAAGACGACTAGTTTCTAAATCACAACTTAATTTAAATCAGATTTACCATGAACGGCTCTTTCTTACTCGAAACCAACCTCGCAGACAACATTCAAGGTGCAGTCCCTGGATTGCCTAGAGAAGCCATTCTAGATACTGTCCCTCGCTCTGCATTGAAAGCAACCAAGAAGATGGTCAATTTAGTTCCAATTTCTTCCAATTCCGTCGGTCCGTCTCAAACCGTGCAGTTTTTGATTCCGCAAAGAAATCTAGCAAAGGCGCATTCTTTTTATTTAAAGTTTAGAATGACCATTCCCACTGTCGTTGGCAACTCTGCAAAAGTCTTTTCTTTTTCAGGAGGAATGCAAACTTGCGCTTCACTGTTCAACAATATGAGCGTGCAAGCCGGTGGACAACTCATTGAGGCATGTCAGAATTATCACTTGTGGCACAATAATGTGTTAAGTTACACTCAAGACATGAAACAAGTCGGATTTGAATCTCCTACCACCGGTTGTCAGACCTTGTCTCGTCTAGTAGTAGATCCTGGCAACACTGACGTTCTTTCCGCTCCTACCAATGGTCCAGGTAAGACCTATAATACTAATGCAGCCGCAGGAAATCTACTCTGCGGCTCTACTGGTATATTTAGTGATGTCTTTTCAATGCCACTTGGCATGGGGTTTTTTAACCCCAAAGAAAGTCAATTTTTACCTTTGTTTCAATTCAACGGAGGTGTTTTATTTACTTTACAAACTAATCCTGTCACCAAGGCGTTCTTTTCCGGCAGTCAGGTAACTACCACTGACAAAAGCGCAACCCTTACTGATTATACTTTGTCTGATTTTGAACTCACCTATACCGAAATCACTCCCGATGTGGCGTACGTCAATACCGTACGTCAAGGCTTGGCTGCAGGAAAAGTGATCAAGATAGAAGCCCAATCCTACTTGAACTATCAGATTGCAGGAGGATCTTCCATTCGTCAAAACTTGAATTTGAATGTCCAATCATTGGCTGCAACTTTTTGGGGCCGTGTGGAAGGTGTAGATCAAACATTTACCCCCAAATGTTTTGTCAAATTATTAGGTATAACCGATGCAAGTCCTGAAACCGCTTCTACTCGGTATGAAGTATACTATGACAACCAATTACTTTATAACGGTCCTAATCAACTCAATTTTGATGCCATCGTGTTACGTGAACTTCAAGAAGCCTTGACTAGTTCTATTTCAGATCATCCAATTGCTCCTTTGTTTAGTTCCGTTGGATTCAATGATGGTGCAATTACAGACGCTAGTACTTCTACCAAATTTTACGGATCATTGGCTCGACAAGCCTACTTATACGGGTTGTCCAATAAACTGTTTGCCTCTAACAGCACTTCTATGGATGGAACCCCTGTTGGCACCGTTCAAATTCAATTTACTACCCCTTCCGACGTGTCCACTAACTTGTTTTATTTTTATTTTGTCTATGATTACATGTACATGATTGATGCAAACGGTAACGTCAGCAAAGTCATGTAAGCTTTTTGTTTTATTTAAAAAGTAATAAAATTACAGTTGATCAAATTTGTTATATATTTGAGGGGTGTCATGCAAAAAATCCACAGTCAAAAAACTATGAGGCTCTTTCGTACAACTTGCAATGGTCTTGCGGGGAATTCCAAAGGTTTCTTCAAAGATTTTATCTTCTTTGGGATTGTCTTGTCTAAAATAACTCACTACATCCGCCTGACTGCGAACCAACGGGTTGAGTTGATTCAATCGTTGGGCCAGAATCATTGCAGAACATTTAAAATGACGCTGGTTGGTGATAAACGTGTTGAACGCCTGTGCTTTCTGTCGGTTTGAAGGCAGCATTGTCATCACGTCGTCGTAAATGACCAAGTGATGCGGTTGTTTCTTTTTTCCTTTATACTTTGCATTGCCTTCTTTGATTTTGTCCATCAGTTCCCTTTGAATGCCATCGTTGAAATCGCCGTAAAACTGTCCTTCGGGCATCAATTCATCCACCAATTCCGTCATCTTGGGATCATGCTGTGCCGTAGGACTGATGAGATAGATTTTGTCAAACTTCTTCTTGAACCCTCCCAGGCGTTCAGGCGTGTCCAGCAAATTGAGAGCCAAAGTGGACTTGCCGGATCGTTTTCGACCTACTACCAAGTACAAGAAATGATTTTTTGCAAAGACCTGATCTTCTTTGAAGTTCTCTTGATCATCTTTTGGAGCCACTGCTTTTGTAAGTGCAGAAGACATTTTATCTAATTTATGAATGTCCTTTACTTGCATTTCCTGTTTGTTTGTTTCTTGGGTTGACCTTTCTTTACTTGCGTTTGCGAATGGATCGTTTCTTGAGTCTTCTAGCTTTTGAGCGTGTCATCATGACCGCTCCATTGGGCATCATCATAATTTTGCCTCCCCTTTTAAAGCCGGGGGCACCTCTCATGTTTGGACCCCTCGACAGGACACCACCCCCGGCGAAGGGCAACAGGTTACCTGCAAACCCTCCGATCTGAGAGCCTGTATTTTGATTTCCTAACAACCCACCTACACCACCTCCTAAAGCTTGTCCTAATAAATTTCCAAAAAATCCCATCTTGTATTTAAATCGCAAATGAATTAAATTGTGATTTGACCTCCTGTGCGGAATAATTTCTTCCCAAAGAATTTTTGAATGAGTCTATCTGCGGCGGATCCAATTTTTGTGAATCCCTTTGTAATGATGGGGACGTACCCAGGAAGACTCTGATGAATGGCCTCTGTATTCTGAGACACAAAAGAAGCGGCGCTGGCTGGGAACATTCCAGAGGTAGAAAGCAGGTCACGGATAAACATCTGACAGTTGTTTGTAAACGCATCGTACTCGTACATGTCGTCTCCTTGTTTTTTGTACAGCTTGTTCATTAAATCTTTCAATGTAATGCTTTTGTTGACCGGGATCACCACCGTTTGGGTATCTGGATGAGGCTCATATCTTTTTAGTGAGATATTCTGGGTTTTTTCGAGACGCCAAGATTGGCCATTGGCTAGTTCAAGTTTAATCCCGATATGAAACAAAGTATCATACCCAAGTTTGCGTTGAATGGACTTGAGCGTCCCCAAGGACAAGGCGTTGAGCGCGGTGACGGCTCCTTTCTTTACGGGAGCTCTCACAATGACAATCCCTTTGATCAATATATTTTTGATGGAGTTATAGTTTCGCTGATCCACGGACGCCAGTCCAGTAATCTTGTCGTCTTGAAGATCGTCTGTTTTGGTAGTGCTTTGTGTGTTGGGAGTGTCTTTAGAAACAGAAACGGGTTCTGTGTTGGGTTCTTCTTTTGCTTTCTTGACCTCGGGTTGTTGCAGATCCTCTATTGGAGGAGTCGTTACCTGTCCTCCTTCTTCAAATGGCAACCTCTTGCGTTTTGTATTTTGTACAAGTTGCAATGGCATCGGATTTACTTGTAACACCCCCGGAGCAGGGCTCACGATGCCTCCATCTTCGTATAAGAACCCATCTGGACCAGTTGCTCGTTGATTGCGGGCTCTGCCCATTACGGAGCGTACGCTGCCTCTTTGATACATTTGATTAATTAGTTAATTATGAAACCTCTAAAAGACAATAAAATAAGAATAGACAAAGGCGTAAACTCTATTTTAATTCAACTATATTTTTAATTCAACATGAGGGGCATGCTTTTTATATAACATGGTTTCGTGGGGAGAATGCCCAAGCTCACGTGCGTGACGTTTCAATACGCTAATGAAGGGAGTACTGGCCAGCAGATGGTCAGAAACATAAGCGTGTCGCAGCAAATTAACACCAAATCCTCTTTGATTAAACACCTTCGCCAATCTTCTTGTCATTTCATCCGAACGCAACGGTCTTAAATCATTCTTACTGACATGAAACAACCACGGCGATGTATTGATCTTGATCCATTCGCGTAATATCGTCCACAGTGCAGAGGGGATTAAGATAGTCTGACATCCATAAGTCTTAGATGTCTTGTACTGATTAAAAACAAAAGACTGGTGGTCCGTGTCTCTCGCAATAACATTATACTCCTTCGCACACTCTTGATCTGTAATTCTCATCTCACAAAAATCAATACACCGTCTTGGAGCAATGTAAGTATACACGCAGGCAATCATGTATTCTTGCAATGTATTGTATTCTTGGTCGGTTAATTTTAATTTTACCCACAAAGGGTCGCAAATTTCTTCGTATTTCTGGCGACACTGTAAAATGTCAACCCATGGCTTCCATGCCAGCTTCTGACTGGTAGTCAACTCTTGTTTTTCATCTTGTTCGTTACAGGCTTTGTTTGCAGATGCAATAAACGTCTCTAAGTCTGGATCCGCAGGAAACAACGCCAATAAAGCAGAAGCAGCTTGCTTGACGCGATTATCGGGTAACCCTGCCAAATATACAAGCACTTCGCATTTGCGTGTCATTACTTGCATAATATCTTCGTTAAACGACATTTCTTTACACAATCGCCTTAGGTTTGCCCCGTACGTCTTGAGCGTTCTCAAGCGCAACGAAGGTTTATGAGTATGTAGAATATCTTCCATTATTAATGACCAACGATAAAACGACGGTCATCTTATTTGCGCACTTTTTAAGAGAACAAAGGAAGACAAATGAGGGGTTTAGTGCCTTTTTTTTTGTTTGTTTGTCATCTTTCCCGCATCATAACTTAAGATATGTCGTCTGTAAATCTGCAAACGCTTCAAGATCAAGTGAGTCGCATTCAAACTCAAACAATATCTACCTTTTCATTCATGGAGTCCGGTCTAGCTCATCTCAGTAGACAGTTGGAACACATTTCTAAACATAATGACTCTCAGAAACAGATCATCAGTCATCTAAAAGAAGTCGTGCAAAGTAATTTTGAGCAAATTAATAAACAAGAAGATCAACTCAAACACACCAATGCTAAACTTGCCCAGTTGTTTTCTATTTTAAAATCATTCGCTTCCGTTGTAGACGAAAAGGTGGAGTCTTTAGACAATTTAAATCAAACAGTCCAGACTTTGCTCATTCAAACTAAACCAGTTATTTCCCCAGTACACCAGCAAGCAACCGAATCTACATCTGAAATTCCTTCGTGGATTTTTCCAGGCACACCTATGTTATTCCATGAAATCCCGCCAAATTATTATACAGATATTTTTAATGAAACCGCCTAACAATCATTCATTTGCGCGCCATTTGACATGCTGTTTTATGTTTTCTTGTCTCTTTTTATATTTATAATTAAATTCATAAATCCTGAACATGTTTTCTTTTAGAGGACGAGTTGTCTCTTCGGATGATTTAAAAAAGCAAATTGTTTTGTTAGTGGACCAGCCAAACTACGATAAAGTATTGTATGAGTGTCATACCATTCAAGTCCAAAACAAACCACCGCAAGCATCGGATCCAGCAGGTCTGCTTGTAAATCAACCGTTTCTTCCTTGCTGGAGATATAACGACTATGGATACGTCAAAATATTGCTTAGCAAAGCCAAAAAAGACTTATATGACGTATTGAAAGCAAAAACCGAAGATGACGTCTATTCAGTTCGAGCTCTTCCCTATTCGATCAAAAACGCGAACTCTGGAACTGTAGATGGAACCTCCTTGTATTACCAGGGGAATTATATTCCAGCCAGTCGTAAATTTACCTCTTTGAGTTTGAATGCAAAGACCACTGGAATAAAAGAAGAATAAAACGTTTTATTAGATCGAGATTTGATTTTTACATGACTGTGTTTATCAACACACTGTATATTAGAAATGTATTTTAAATTGGTTTATTCAAATAAAAGCTCGCATTCAGACCTTCGTCTTTGTTTTTTTAGTACGCTGGATTGCAGAGGAAACGACACACTTAAATTTCTAGCAGAAGCCGGTCTCTGGATGGGTTGTAAAATGGGAATTGGTATTGAGCCAATCAACCGTCTATGTTTGTTTAACAACGCGTTATAAGAACACAATACCTCCTCTAACTTGTCATGCTCGCGCGAGAACAGGTGCTCAAGCTCCGACAATCTCCGTTGTAACGTAGTATTTTCATTCCCAAGGTCCGTGTTCAGCCCGGTTAGGGTTTCTAGTTCCGTTAGCATCCGTCTCTTTTGTTGCTTGTAATGTCTGTATACGATAGCACATTTGTCAATACAATCTTGATACCGAGCTTCTACTACACAACGAGGAAGACCGTTCCACGTCTCAATGACCTCAATAAGCCCTAAAGTAACCGAGCCCATGCCTTCTTTTCTTTCTACTGATCTTTCAATTACAGAATGTTCCATTTCAAAAACTTGAGGTAGAGGTGGACCCCATCCATTTATTTAAACAAAATAAATAGTTTAAAAACGAAGTGATGGGGGAAAACTCGATATACCCCGTATTCTTTTTTGGTTTATTGAAAATCTAGGGAGCCAAAACACAAAATCATTCAGCGGGTTTTTCAAAAGTCAAGCGGAGAGGTGGTTTATATTTTTTTTATATATATATTATAAATATATTTGTTAATAATTTATTTTCGTTTTTCTCCAGCGCTTTATAATGCCCCCCCTCCCCTACTTATTTAAATATATTTTATATATATATATATATATATCTTATAAAGGGATATAGTTCTTCTTATTCGGCTTTTTTCGGCCAGTTAGATGGATGAATCTTCAAATGACTTGGAATCGTAAGGTGGGGGGGCACATCTCAAAAGTGGGTGGGTGGTAGGGCTACTTTAAAAAAAAATATTTATTCTTTGGAAACACGATACATCGCGCCACAGTTACATGTATGTTCAAAAATACTTAATGAGGGGTTTGTTTTAGTAAACCGTTTATATTGTTGAATAGCAGAGTTAATTGACATCATTTTTACAGTCATAGAGTCTCTGGTTCGTCTTTCGTCACAAGACTTCCAGCATGGAATCAACACTGAATAAGTCAAATTCTCGTGAAACTCTTCGTTCATAAAATCAGACCTATATTTCCACTTCTTTACCTCAAACAAAGCTAGCGCGTCATCTAAATTGAGCTTAAACCAAGTGGATCCTTGACGCATATATTTGACAATGGCGCTGCCAAAGACCTGAATCAATTCTCTGTAAAAGTTAGCAGGCTTTGGTACAAACTGAGCAGAGCACTGTGTCTTTAGTTCTTCATACCATTCCGATCCCTTGAACTTGCAATCGGTTTCCCAAGAATCATTAAATAACACGGTTACCTTGTCTACCAAGAAAACTTCAGTTCGAGACATGTTTTGAACCGTTATATCGTCTTTGTTACCAAACAGCTTGATCATATACGGTGTAATCGGAAATTTGGTCACATCAAATTCAGTCAGGTCTAAACTCATGATATAATCATAATACTGTCTCATGACTTGAACGTTGTCCATCAATTCATACAAATCACGGTAATACGAAGCAGGTCGAGCCACTTCAGCTCTCTGAAACTCATGAATAAACAAACGTCTCTGGATACCGGGCAAAGAATCTACACCTGCGCTATTAAAGGTCATAAAGTAGTTAGCAAAAGAAGGATGCACTTTCTTTGCTCCTCCTTTCAAATTAATCAGGACGGTCGGACTTGTAATCGAACTCAAAAACTGTTTCAAATATTTTCGGACTAAATCTTTGTTCATTTCTTCCAAATGAATGAACACTTTGTCAACAATGACTTCGTTAAACGGACCAAACCAATCTCGTTCATGATTTTGAATAGAGGTACAAAACTCAACACCAAACAGGCGACTCTGTATTTCAAACCATGTATTCTTGCCTTCACCTCCTAATACAGCCTTCAACGCAACACAAACTCCAGTCTTTTCACCCGGGCGTATCAGAATCTGTTTCAAATACCGTTCTATATAATTAAAATACTCTGGCTCTTCATTCCAAAGAAATCGCGTTAACGACCGGATCGTATCTACTTTATCAGACAGAGATTCTAAAGACCTGGGTATATGCTGTACCTTCCACCCCTTCCAAAGAGAGTAGCAATAGTTGATATCAGAAGCATCACGGGGGTTCTTTGGAACTAGACATCCAGGAGGAAACAACCCGATCATATAATATTTACGTTTTGTCTCGTCAATCATCCATTTCTTTACAAAACTAGTAAACACCTCAGCGTCTTTCTTGGTCTCCGTGATCAAAATATCTTCAAACTTGCAAATAAAATCTGCCTTGTTGTACAAATAGAACGTGTTGGTATGCTCAGAACAATATTTGACTGTAGACATACAAAAGAAATTAGACAGTTCAAAGTAGGCTTTCCTGGTCTCGTAATTGGTACTATTCTTTCCGCAAATAGCAACAACGTACGCCAGGTCAAAAGACTGAAGAGAATCATCCGGAATGGGAACTGCGTACGTCAGCAAAGACTTCAAGGCAAGCTTGACAGGAATCAAAACCTGTTCAAGTACGTATTCCTCCATAGATATCAAATCAAGCGTGTCATCTGGGCCATCTTTCAACACCATACCACCATCAAAACAATTGACTGCCCAACACTTTCCATGCTCATCGCACCAACGTTCCATAGCAGAACGAATTTCGTTCTCGTAATCTTGAATCACCATACAAAAAAAACTAATAATATTCATTCCAGGATCACAAGACTGGTATTTCTTATCTTGTTTAAAATGAACAATCAGAAGAGCCCGCAGAGTAGAAAATTCCTTGTAGGTCTGTTCCATCACCACAGTCATCTTCAAATGTAGTAAAGCAGCATCAGCACCACAGAAGATTTTAAGAAACCAATCTTTAACAACGTCTTCACCACAGTCATTCAATTCCTGGGCATCTGCCAATACTCTCTCTCTGTAATTTACATACTGTTCTAAATAGTGCAAATCTATCTTGTATTCTCCTACTAAATTATATCGCAGTGCCAGTGCGAGATATAGTGTAGGATGACAATTAACGACATCGATATCAAAATACAATTGATCACTCAGAGTGTGACGCACTAGCTTGGATAAGTTACAATACCCTAGCTTATTCGGATAAAGTCTTCCAAAGGGAACCTCCTTATGCCTCCAATATTTTACCTTGATTCTTCCATACGGAAATTCACTTGATGTAATCATAGCATTATACAATAAATCTTTCATCGAAGAAACACTCTCAGCTAACGACGTGTGTTCCATTGATGAAAACGGAGTTACTCCAACCTGTTCAGCGTTTGCGATCAGATATGCCAGTTTGGCCACATTTATTTTTTCTTCGTATACCTTTTCGATATATTCTCTATTGTGCGACTTGAGTTTCTTTGACATTTGAGTTGAATAAAGTTGGACTTTTGTTGTTATATAAGCCAAAGCAAGCGACCGTAAAGCAGTGTGATGGGAAAAAGAACGGGAGTCACCCGGTTTGTTTCGGGAGCTGTGGAGAGAAGTAGAAGGGAATTTTTAAATTTTATATATATATAATAATTCTTCTTTAGTGTCTGTCGCTCTATTTCTATACCCGAGTTTTAATGCCCCCCTCCCCCCCCTACTCTACTTTATTTTAATTATTTTATATATATATATACCTTTTATGCGCAAACGAAACCCTCATTCGGACCTAGTGCGCCGAATGATTCGCAAAACACTAACCGTCACACCCTAAACCCTAAACCCGAAACCCTAAACACACGAGTGACAGCACAGTATACAACAGACAAAAGGGTTGCAGCACAGTACTGTTTACACGATTAGGGTTTGCGCACGACAAGGTTTAAATTATTAGGGTTTGCACACAATATGGTTCACGGTTTGAGCGGATTTTTATATTTAGATTCTACAATTAACTT
>Ga0209491_10006800_pt1 | contig 15532 bp, 13 predicted proteins | sample BON02_FD_187213 | JGI IMG/M metagenome (GOLD analysis project Ga0209491, IMG submission 187213) | Freshwater microbial communities from Lake Bonney liftoff mats and glacier meltwater in Antarctica - BON-02 (SPAdes) (version 2) | ecosystem: Environmental > Aquatic > Freshwater > Ice > Glacier...
TGATGAAGATGGAGATCAAACTGCGACAACAAAACCTGTCGATGGTATTGATAAAGGTACGAGTATTCAGGTTAAGCGATCAGATGTATCGCCAGAACAATATGTTGAATTGCACAATCTGTTGTCGACAAATGTAGGAAACATCAAATATTATCAAGCAGTAAATGGTGGTCACACTGGATTTTATGGAAATCATATATGGACATGTTATGTGCGAGATCATTTAGCCGGAATGAAGCCACGTACAGAGATGCACGATCTCATTGCGAGATTTACAGATCCAATGGACCTGGACAGTGTCAATATGTATGAGTTATTTCGAGATATGGATAAAGATATACTTGGTGAAGGTCCCCCTAAAGATGACATAACAACTTTTAAGAAAGCTTTGTTAAGACTTCTGGAAAAAAAGTACGGTACTCAGAATCAGATTTTCAATCCACATGCGTATGCTTTTGACCACAATGCAAATATGACAACAAAAATTAGTCAAGGTGGAACTCAAACCGAGACAACAAGCAATATCGAAGCAGTGTTGGATGATATGCAGATAAATGGAAATGGAATTCCGACAACAATTTCTATAGAAGCAGTCTCGGAAGATATTAAGCAAGATGCATTGGTAGAGGTGGGTAATGCCGAATATAGTCAAATGCGAAATCTTTTGTCGACAACTGACGATGTTTATAAGGGTTACAAAGAATCTAAAACTCACTCTGGATATTATGCAAAGCATAGATATACATGTTATGTGCGAGATCAATTAGCCAACATGAAGCCACGTACAGAGATGCACATTCTCTTTGAGAAATTTACAGATCCGTTAGACTTGGACAACAAGAAGATGTTTGATTTATTTAAGGATATTGATAAAGAGATACTTCCTGATCTTCCCACAGACGAAAAAATAGTTAATTTGAAAACCCATTTGTTGAAACTTCTGAAAAAGAAGTACAAGCGATTCGAAGACCAACGGGATGAGGCAGTGAAAACAATGAAAACATCAAGGAGACAACAAGGATTGGGTCCATAAAATAATTAATTTTCAAAAAAATTTACATGTTATTACAAACAATGCGAACCGGGTAGATTGTCCAGTATGTCGAGACCACGTGTATGATGATTGCAGCTGACAGTGGAAGCGTACGAACTAGCACAGTGGACTTTGTGTGTGGAATCTCCGAATTCAGTGCGGACAGAACGATTGCCAAAACAGACAATGTCACTAATACTCCAGCGAAGCCGAGGATGCATGTGTAGACGCTCCGGTAGGGAGCTTGTTTGTACAAGATCGAAACAAATAAAAACTGGGATACCAGGCCGAGACATGTACTCACAGAAAATATATAGAATGTGTTGTTGACGGAGACTTGTGGTTCCAACATACATGCCTGCTCAACTGTAATTACCATGAGGAAAATCGAGGCAATTGCCAAGACAATGCCAAGTCTGCACAGCTTGTTGAAAATGAGCGACAGGCAGAAAATATGCACAGTTGCTCCAGGTAGACCACAGAATATGCCGAGATAGAGGAGACTGCAATCGTACGGAACGACCAACATTTTTATTGTGAATGTTGCTGTGGCTATTGTTTTGTACATGCTGTATACAACGGGGAGTAATGAGAGAAATATACAGAGGGTCCAGACAATGTCCACTTTTGGGTTGAACTGCTGCGGTACGGCCTGGAACACTGGGGTGAAGGGATCTTTGATGTCGATAAGATGACTTTGCGTAGGTTCGAGGGGTTTCTCCGCATACGTCAGATTCGGTGTATCCACTGAAAACAGAGATCTGGAGTGCGGTATCTCCAAGACCTTTGTTTTTCTTCGCGATGTGGCCATATCCACCGAATCGAATATGCTACTCATGAAATCAGAATTCTGAGCCTCTTTGGTCCATGTACACACTGTGCTTTTATAATAAAATCAAACTTTAATTACACAAGTGCGTGTGCGTCAAAAATAACAATCTCGATCTCAATTATGTTTCATCCTTGAGGAAATTCGAGAAGCCATGCACTGTGAGAACCGACAGTATGAAGCATGGAACTATTGCGTAGGTGGCGAAAGCGATCAGGCCGTACTTGACCATTGCTGGTTCGTATAAAAGGCGGCTGCAGATGAAGACGATGGGTGCTGTGAAGGTAATGTGAACTATCCACAGAAAAAGTCGTTTGGCAGCTTCGTAGTTTCGCAGACAGATTTCTGTTAGCACCGATAGCATGAGTAGAATAGAGCTGAACAACAAGGCGCATTCGAAATCGCGCCGCACAATCCGGTTTGTTGAGTTGTATGTGACGAAAAGGGCGAGAATCAACGATACAAAATGCACCGAATTGCACACCCAGGTCATGGACTTGAAATTCTTGTCCTCCCGGTGCATAGCAAGCTTATATACAATTTTTGGCGAATATCATATGTTCATAATATCTTCATTCGTGGAAATGTCTACACAGATTTTCTTGAGGATGCATGATATCTCCAGGAAAAAATCATGTTCCACACAATCTGGCTTGCTGCAGACCTCAATCGAGCGGATGATTTCGCACAAGACGTCGTTGTAGTAGTTGTACGAGGTGGAGTCGTTCAAGACAAATGGCCCCATGATAAAAAGAAAGGCTAGACCATCGATTTTATTTTTAATGTTTGCTAATAAAGCAAGATGTCTTATTTTCGATAAAGAGCGCGCTTCTTCTTTCTCAATGTTCTCAACTAAATCCTGCAGTTGGTTCAAGAATGACATGTCGCGACGCGTCTTTGAAGAAAATACTCTGTGCTGTGGTTTTTTTTATTACCCGACTAGTCCTGAGTTTCCATTCCACTCGTCTCGTCGGATGTAAAGGTTTTCTTTTGCCGTTTCGTCCGGACGCGCACTTCTGTCGTGTCATTCGTCTCTGTGGCTGCAAACGTGTGCTTGAGTTGCTCTAGCAGATCCGATTCGACCATAGCACCTCCTGCCACGACATTCTCGGAGAGCGCGCGTTTCACCAACTCACTCTTGTATGGGATGAGCGATATTTTGGGGGTGTCCGAGTACACGAATGCCGACAACCGACAGAAATCAAACCTGAACGAGATCTGGATTGGGGCTGCAATTCCTACAAATGTAGCATTGGTCGCAACGTGAAGGAGATTTGTGGAAGAATTTGCAGAGGGTCTGCTGATTTGGTCACAGATGCCAAACTGCAAGAAATTGCTGTCGACCCACTGTTCCCGTTTAATGTGGGAGGAGGTCTGGGTGTATCGCTTCGCAGGCACCAACAAAAAGTGGAAAGAGTTGGGGGGCCGTTGCACATGTTGATCACTTTGTGTGTCGACGTTTGAAGAAAGCTTGAACGATATGTTACTACCTAGAGTGTTTTCAAATTTCATGAACCGGAAGCCCACTATGTCGCCATTACTGGTGCCGGTTTCGCAGTTTGCCCACAGGTTGCGGACCTTCATGTTTTTACCTGCTGCTTGGATGACGCCAACATAGTCGGTGGGCGCATACGAGCATGGGTTCGCCATTCCATAGTGGTTTCCGCCCTGATTGTCGCTTCCTACGAAAACACCCGCCAACTTTGCGTACGTGTTGATGAAATCCCACAAAATGCTGCAAACGTATCGATTGTAGAAAGGTGTGCGCTGCTCCGGGGAAAGCCCAATCTTACTGACGTTTTCAAACGCCATCCAGCCATTGAAGAAATTGGAGTGCATGAGGTGCCTGAAGTCGTCATTCGTGACCAGGTTCAGCCACAGCAGGTACTGATCCTGTTGATTGTATGGATTCGGAATTCTCGGAGCATTGGCTGCCACTCTTTTCGCATTCAGAATTTGGTCAAAGACGTTTCTGTCATCTGCATGTTGCACACAAGCATCACGGAACCCGTCCAAATAGCTCTGGATGCCCATCAGGATGTAGTTCATGGTGGCTAGATTGATCGAAAAGACGGAATCGCCGCCCTCCTTCCGGATGATTTTACTACCCAGGCCGGCTTTCATTACCGCATCATTGTATCTCAGATTGAACAACACATCACCACTTGTCACTGTCTTGACCAGATCAATGAGCCCCTTCTGAAGCCCAATACTCGGAATCCAGAGGGGAAGAATGATTCGTGGGATGTGTATGTATTGCACCACGAGGGTCTGATTGGACATGAGATTCTTCGACATTTGCGACATTTTGCCGTTTGCATTCTGCAGCGACGAAAGCGGACCGCTGGTGTTGTCGAAATCACCACCCGGCCAGAAATTGGTCCTGATTTTCGTGTCGTTTACGCCACCGAGCAGGTCGGAGTTGTTGTAAAGACCATTGGGGCCCTTTGGAGCCCCCATGAATTTGCTGATCCAATTGTTGCTCATTTTCTACATGGTTTGTAGTCTCTTTATATATATTCAACACAGCCAAATACAAAAACAGGTACTCTGCGCAAAATCTCCAAACCAGAAAACAAAGCAATCGTGCACGCAATTTCGTCTTATTCGTACGTCATCGAGGCAGAGACACAAAATACGATTTGTAACTTTATTTCGAAAATAAAACCAACTAAAAGTGAGCACACGAGCCGTTGATCATATCGAGACGCTTGCCTGCTTTGGCGCCTGAAATTGCCCTTGCCATACGACGCTCGTGGTCCAGGATCGATGTGCGCTGCAGCAGCGTGAAGCCACGTTTGCACGGTGCGATGAGAAACGTTTTCCTCGACGGATTGCCTGGCAAGTGGTTATTCTGTCGGATCACGGGTTCTTTTGCACTCGCGAGTGTGACTGTGTTGTACACCTCTTCGATTATTTTTTTTGTAGTATCGTCCTCTGTCAATACCTTTTGAAGCATTTCAGGATCCAACACAACGCGTCTCCGACGAAGACCGTCTGCCATGAAATCAGGAAGCTCTACTTCATGGATCCACATCAGCTCGTCGTTGGTCACAATGTCAAAGGGTCCGTTGTTGATGGTCACTGCCGAGAAAATGTTGAGAGTAACGGCAGTGTCCCCGTTTTGAGGGTGCATGTAGGCGTCAGTGAGCGCCAATCCAGCGTAGCGCAACTCAGGAGGCGTGATTGGCGCCGTGTTACTCGATTTAGGCGTAAAGACTTTGATTTCGTCGTTGCTCACGATAAAATTACACAACATCTCAAGAAGCATCTTAACATAATACACATTGTCGATTTTGTCACCGTCCATCTTGATTGCATACACGGACGAGTTTTTCGTGGCTTGGTGTGCGTTGTTTTTGGGGGTGAATTTGTGGAAAATATCATTGTATACACTTGCAGCGTCTCCCTCAGCAACAGGGAGAGCACGACCCCAGTTTCCCCCGTGACGTTCTTCATCGTCCATATCTTTGTCCGCAGTCACCAAAAACACAGCATTCCTCCGGTGCCTCTCGTGCACAATATCTCCTCTGAAAAACTTCAATCTGTCCTGACACTTGTCCAATGTCGCTTGCGTCGAGCTTTGGTACGAGTGCAGAGAGATCTGCGCACGTGCAAGCATCAATTCAAACTCGTTTCGAGCATCGCCGATATCTTGGTAATACGTGGAAATCGTCATGTCCAACACACTGTTTGCCAGTCTGGGATTGCTGTGCGGCAGTCGAATGTAATCCTTGTCGGCCTCGATGCCAATAGTTCGGTCGCAGACAATGTCGGTGGAGATGACGGGGACATATGCTTGAATGCCCTTGTGTGTTGCAGTGAGGCAGATTTCGTGCCGCTTGATGTCAACATCGCCCTTTTTGAGAACATCATCATTGGCGACAAAGGTGCTTGCAAGGAGCATATTAGAACGCCCTGTCGTGTTGATCTTGTTTCCTACGTCTGACAAGTTTGAATTTGTGGCCGTACCAAGACTCCCTATTCCAGCCATTGTACACGAGTGTCCTGTACATTGAAGATGCCAGTCTGCTTATATACATTTTATTTTCTTACACAATTGAATACTCCATGCAACACCACAAACGAAAACGCAGAAAACCTCGGAAACTGGTTGTGTTTTATTGCAAATTAAATTAGTTTAACAAACTCACCTACATAGTTGCAAATTCAATTTGCTCTAAACAACTCCAAAACCCTCTGCACTATTTCTCTCTCGTGCTTGTTCTTGTTGATTTGATACAATTGCATTACTTCCTCAGTGAACATGTAGTAATTGTGGTGGAGAAAGGACGCCAGAAGACAGTATACGGAAAGCTTCGACCCGCTCAAAAATAACAGCTCTGTGTTGACGATGCACTTTCTCAAGCATAACGACACGGTATTTTTAATCCTTGGATGGATATCAAATACATCATAACACGACTCCAAAAAAACCTGGGGTGGCTGCATTCTGAAAAACACCCAATCCAATACATGTACTATCTTGCACTCGGCATCGATTATATCTTCCTTTGTGTTGGTTTTCAGCTGGGGCTCGTGCTGCACTAGAAACGATGGCTTGAATCGGTTGCTTACATTCCCCAACTTGTTTGCTATGTTCAAGCATGCACTCGCAACAACGTATGGACTGTACAAAAGCTGCTGCACTTTGTCCTTGACAGCATATTGGTACAAAATATAGATTGCTGTGAAAATCACATGCTCTGGTATTGTGTACTTTGCGGACAATTTCAAAAACCACGAGTTGCAGAGAATTATGGTTTTTTTGGCGGGTTCGAGAATATTCATGTCCTCTCTCGGTAAGCAGCCCTGGTCTTTTGGCAATAGAATCTGTACAAACATGCACCTGCTGTCTTCATGACCGCTTATGCATCGGACTTGGTGTCCTTTTGTCGTTTCGACGTCTATCATGCTGAATTCTTGTTCAACGTCATCGCTTGTGGTGTATGGTCGCTTGCAGGAAAGTCTTGGTGTTTGATACATTTTATACTCGGGTATGCAAATTTATTGATACAAACGAATCCAGTTTGTTCATGTAATTCTTTTTTGCCCTTATGCATCCTTGGTCTTCTCATCGTACGGATTCATTGTAGTGTAATACATACTGTGTTTCTTTTCACTCTGCTTGAGGATAGGCGAGCACCTTGAAATCAACAGGGCATGGTTGTACCGTTCATACGTTCCTTGCAGAAACGGAATAAGAAACGACGGAGTAAACACGTAGAACAGGAAAAAACACAAAATCACCGGAATGCCTCCGTTGTATACAATCCCAAACAAAGTAGTGCAGTCATAGAACCCGCACAGTTTCATGTTGCTCATACTGTAATTGATCGCATATAGACTCGGCCAGATCAAGCTGTTTGACAAAACAGTCGAACACACATCAGTGTGGTACTGCATGTGGTGGAAAAAATGATCGTTCTCGCATTGCTCTAACAGCCAACTCTCAACCTTGATCTGCTCCATGAATGAAATGTAGGAGACATGGAAATCATAAATCCTACCCACAATCAGTATCGATATCCAAGAAATCGTGACAATGGAAATAGCGTTCTGGCATATCTCGGAGAAATGCGACAACAATTTCATCAAGATTTTTTGGAATTACCACAGCTCCTTATATACAAAATAAATTTTTTTCCACAATCCATGTGCTGATGCACGAGTCAACGCCTCGGCTGAATCTGTGTTTCAGCAATTCGTACAGCAATACTTGTATTTTCCGTGCCAATAATAACAATGTCTGGATTTTCAACATATTGCATACAAACTGTATATACGTTCATTCGATTCTTGTTGTAAAATGAAAGTAATCATCAAACATATTTTTTTCACCTATGTGTTTTGTGTAATAATTCAACCTGTCGAATCAATCCTATGTGGGGAAGGAACCTATGCAGACACGTCTGGCCTCATTTGTAAGCATTGTCCAGCTGGTTCGAGATCACCACCTGGTAGTCGCCAATTGGCCGATTGTGAGTGCGGCTATGATAAAACATGGGTTGACATCGCAGCCTGCTGCCATATTATGAAACAGATTACCGTTTCGAGCTTGCATGACACAACTGGTGTAAGTCTCAATGCGCCTTCGATTTGCAGAGAACCACTACGTCAAAGTAGTCTTGTGTTCTATACGGACATCAGCGTTGACGTGCAATCGTCCGATCCGTACGAATTTATATTGCAGTACGGAACAATGAATTCCCAACTTGCTGTCATACATATATTGTTCGGAAACAATCAATCGATCACACTCAATATCATGGAGATATCGGGTAACACACATGGTCCGACACAAACGAGTATCAAATTTACCAAAATCGATGCTCTGAATGTATTTACACGAGAAATACAACACAATGCGAAGAATTTTGGAAGCACTGTCATTGAATTCGAAGAAAGCTCACTGCGGCGTTTTTCAATCATTGGAGATAATGTTGTCCTGTATACTGCAAAAATCAAGTCGCTGTACAAAATACTGTCATTTTGGGACTTTCGGAACGCTGGGAGGTCGTGTGAAAAATGCCCAAAGTCATCCAACAAGAAAAATTTGTATGAATGTGAAACATGCAACACCGGAGTTCGGGTCACCATACAACCTGACAGTAAGTGGTGGGAGTCAGATAGTGAATCAATTCAAATCTATCGTCCTGACTGGGCAACAGACAATGGCGGTATATTACGATATAGCAGTATTGATACAAGCGCAAATTTAATATTGACAGCTGCTTCCACACACAAAAATGACAATGTAAAACATGTATGCCAAAACACACAATTTGACGAGAACATTTATATACAAACACTAATTCCAGCAATAAGACCTCTAACAACAACATCATTCATAACAACCCCACGCCCACCAATCACCACGCAAACTACAACACAAACTACAAAAACAACACAAACTACAACCGCCCCGCAAAAAACAACCGCTCCGCGAACTACAACCGCTCCGCCAAAAACAACCGCCCCGCAAAAAACAACCGCTCCGCGAACTACAACCGCTCAGCGAACAACAACCACTCCGCAAAAAACAACCGCCTCGCAAACAACAACCGCTCAGCGAACAACAACCATTCCGCGAACAACAACCGCTCCGCGAACAACACCCGCTCCGCGACCAATTCAAAGTTGTGTATTGAATCCAACGTGTGGAGACGGAATTATGGAGTTTATCGAAGGTTGTGATGATGGTAACGTAGATAGTGGGGATGGATGTGATGGAAAGTGTTTGCTGGAGGATATGTGGGTGTGTATACTATCGAATTGTTCGTTATCTAAATGTCTTTTGAAAAAACCACATTCTATTGAGGCCACGAGGCAGGTTATATTTTCGAGAGCAGCAAGTGTGGAGTTGAAATCTATGAAAGCGAAATTAGTGATTCGTGTTGGTACGGTCTACAACGAAACCACGTTTTCAATTGATGTTTCTGAGCAAACAACATGTAGTCAATTATATTTTGACAAATTCAAAAATATTGGTATGATTTCGAAATGTTTTACGTTTGGTCCTGAGGAAATTACGTTTTCGAAACCAATCACAATCATCATCCGGGCTGGAGAAATCGAAACCAGCTCGCGCCCTGAAACTCATTCTATTCGGCGATACGACCCTGCTAGACGCGAATGGATATCATATCCCACAGTTGTGAAAAATGACTCACATGGCATCTCATACCAAGTGGAAACAAGCCACTTTAGCACGTATGCTGTGTTCCAGAATGAAGCCAAGGAAGTCATTGATCCGCGGATTTTAATCGTTATTTTTGTTGGAATTTTCATGTTGTTTTTTTTTGTTTGCATATATAGATTTGGTCAAGCCCCAAAAGGACGAACAATAGGCGCTACATATTCTCCAGTTGAAGATTTGCCTACATGCGAGTACTGTCAAAATAGAATACAATAACGCATATCTTGTTGCTTGTGACGTATATAAATAGATACAATCACAAGAACAAATACTGGTATGCAGTCTGATTCGTCTTTTTTTTCATGCATGACTCCTCGGAGTATGGATACAATTGAGACTCTGGTCAATAAGCAGCGAATGTATGAGAGTACAACTGACATATCCTTGGGCACGATCTATCCGTGTAGCAATCTGCAGAAAAAAAACACAACTGGACTGACGGGTATCATGACCGAATTCAAAGGTGACACTGTTTTGCACACTTTGGACAGTATCACTGACAACATTTTCTGCGGAACTTCAGTGGTCAGGTGCAACATGTCAGAAGATGCGGGCGACAGCATCATTCACATGCAACAAAAACTTGACATGTACATGAAAAACAAGGAATGCAATGTAGGAGTTGTATTGGAGAAAGTTCTACCAAGCAATGAATCGATGGACTTTTGGTGGCTCGGTCAATCATGTGAGTTCAAAGGGTGTACGCAGGTGAAGGATTGCATATTCCACGACCAGAAAACAGACTGCGTCAATTTCTACGACGCATACACGTGTGTCGAGAATCATGATGAAAACGAAAACATTGACAGGAAACAGAGGGATGCATGTGTCTGGGACACTGTGCTTCGAGGCAGCATAGGGATATATGCACAGGAAAATGATAAACACCGCGAATTTTTTTTTGTATGTGTTTCCGACTTTGCAAGTGTTGCCTCTGACATTGTGCGATCCATCAAATCCGACATTGGCACAAAAACCAACATATTCGACTTTTGCAGCAGCAAAGAAATGTGGTTTCTCAATAACATCTCGCGACGTAATCGTCTACGTCTTATTCTGGAGGTGTCTGAACACTTAGGATTGTCAGTTGACAGGCAGTACGACATGTATGCCAACGAGAGTGTGGCGGATCCTTACACGGCAATCGAAGTTTGTGGAGTCGAACTGAATCACACGGACTGCTTCGAACGAATGGAAGCGAGCACTGGCAAAATCACACAGTCGGTAGGGTTTTACCAGTCGTGCGTTGATGCTCGGAAACAAAACTCGATTATCCCGGTGTATCTCGGAGATTCGACGGGCTTGATTTTGTTCATGCCACAGAAGCTCAACAACAACACTTTCGCAATTTACAGCGAGTCTGCCGAATTCGTCAACAACTCAGTGCAGAAGAAATCATACCTGTGTCCCGTCATAAACGTAGTAGAGTCTGAAATGTCAAACGTCAAGAAAATACAAAACGAACACAAGAATCTGACATATCTCACAATCGAAGACATCCTGTACGACATGAATCTACATCAAAACATACCGGATACGAGCTTTGTTCAAGTCCTGAAATCAAAAAACGAGTATGGCGAATCGCTTTTCTACGGTGTCCGACATGATGCCATCAAGTCTCTCGTCGTCATCTACCCCAAATATGTAGCATCGTTTATACAATCCATGTCGACAATTGTCTCATCCGAGCCTCACACTCCAATCCCGCACACAAAAAAGGAGTCTAGAGCGCCAGAACGGTATTCAACCGTGGCCGAAACCATGTGCAAAGACTTTGTCGTGCACACCGAGTGTGAAAATATCTTTGGATTCGAAGAAGAAAAGCACAAGACAAAAAGCAAGCAGACAATGGTTTCGCTGGAGTGGGACGATTCGGTAATTTCAAACATGCAGAACATGTCGATGATGAATAACCACAAGATTGACACACTGAAAATCATGCCTATTATTTTTTATAAAAACTATACTCATTAGTCTAGGTGGGTAATTTGTTCTCGAAAACAACCCGCTCTTTGTTATTGTGCTCGTACGATTCGATGTCCGGGGAACTCAGTACGCGACCGTCGTTTTCAAGCACAGCCAGATTTCCGAGGTACTCCATGTATTCGCATTCTTTTTGCCACGAGTCTTGGTTTCGCTTTACAGTAAACTTTATTTTATTCTCAATCCAATTAATCTTCATCAAAATATCTTCTGTCGATTGAAAGGCTTCTTTTTTTGACATTGTAGTGGTTGACAACTTTGTGACTTGAGTATGCAGTGCCTCCACTTGAGCAATGTACTCTTTATAATATCGCTCATTCAGTTTCCAGCCCTCGTCCTGCCCAAGAGCGGACAAGTACTTGTCTGCATCATTCCAGACTCTAAAGTACTCCTTCTTGTATGCTGAGAGGTCGGCGACTTGCATGATGTTTGTCTCCAATTTCCAGAGATTCAGCCTTGATTTGTTATTCCTGTACTCCAAAAATTTTACAAAATCAATCACTCGTGAATTCCACGCAACATCCTCGAGCAATTTCTTGTTTGCTTTCATCAAGAATAACTTCATCTCCTGTACGAGCTCATTCATTCTTTTCAGACTTTTTCGGTCTACAACTTCAGTTGCCATTACTCTGGAATGTATCTTTATTTCGAGCCCCGATATTGCAGACTCACTCATATCTTGCGAGCGCCCGATTTCCGCTAAGAAGTGTCTCTCTTGGTCTTCCAATTGCACTTTATCCATAATCTCCGTCTGCACCACGTCGATTTGCTTCTTGTGGTCGTCGTAAATCGTATTCTCGAGATCTTCCAGGCTTCGTCTTAGAGCCTTCATGTATTCTATCTCAGTCCGAGCCCATTGCTTCTCTTCTACGGACATGTTTTTCGAGCAGATATGGAAGAAATCCCTCACTGTTTCGAGTGCGTTACTGTAAATGTCCACAAACGATTTCAAATCATAGAGTGATTTCTTGGTTTTCAGTACATCGAGAGCTTTCTTGTCATCAATGTGTTTATCTCGATCGGTTTCGTATTTTTCCATTGCTGTGATTTGAGCATCGAAAATTTCCATCGAGTCTTCGCATCCATAATAATATGGCCCATGGTCCACAGTCCGGGCCTTACTGCCAGATTGCAAGGGTGAGTCGGACGCATCATAGGTCTCCTTCTTTTCGGAACAGTCTTCATACGCATCAAAAACCTCCTTGATTTCGGAAGCACTCATACAGTGAAAATAATCACTGCTTACATTGTCGTCGTCGTATATAACGTTGAGGTGAATTACGTCTTCATCCTCCATAGTTTCACGTGCATGGCAGGGTTCGGGCCAGCCTTATATACTATTGAGGCATTTTTTATTAATGTGCACCTCCAAAAATACTCCATACAATGTGCAAAAAACTAATCAAAATGTTCTTCCGTTGCCAGGCGACTATCATTTCTGTGCTAAATTTCGAAATACGAGTTGCCTCGAGGATGTTGTGTCTGTTTTCAAAAGTTGCGTAAATGCTCGCCGGCAACATGATATTTTGTGCGTCTATCACTTGACTATTTTTTTTCGAGTGCAACATATGAATTCCTCTTGCGTTAGCAAAGTGTGTTTGTACACGCATCTGGGTATACTCTTGTGTAATCGCAGGACAAAGCAATTTCACATCCCGTAGGCCCATGTTATTCTGTGGCAGCTTGACCATGTCAGTGTTTTTGATCACGATCCTACAGACTGTTTCGACGATTTCTTGCACTCTGGAAAACGTGTATTTCTCTCCGCGTTGTTTGATCTGTGAAGCCATCTCCTCTTTGACTCTGACCATCTTCTGCACCATCTGACAATACCCAGTGTCCCCTCCGGGGCCCTGGAGGGGGCGTGTCCCGTCACATGTCCTGTTCTTGTACTGTGTTGCGTATACATTGCAAATTCCAATCCACAAGTCGCAGAACTCGTCGTTGTCGTTTCCGCTTATGCCAATATTACAAATCTCCCTGCAAAGATTATAAACAATACTTTTGTTGATGATCACCGAAATGCGTTTCCCATGGATGATCTCTACATCTCGATTGTTTGTGTCGAATCGGCGAATACACTCAATATTCGAAAATATCTTGGTCGAGAGTTTCTCAATTACTCGCTCAACTGTCCTGTCGCATGCAATATTTTTTTCGAGAAATATTCTGCCTAAAATCGATATTTGCCGAGTCAGTTCCGCCACGTCAATGTAGCGAGAGAATGTACAAGACGGTGCGCTCTGTTGCATAATTTTTCGCATTTCGTCACTCTCGTTCATCACGTCACCAAACAACACGTCGCGTACAATCACACAAAACAGTGTCGATAGCTGATAGCATGCCGTCTCCATGTACATCTTATGAGGCAACCGGTCCACGGTTTCAGCCACAATTTGATTTTTTTCGGCGTCATCGAGTTTCACAATGTGTTCTGAACAAAGAACGTCCAAAATGATGGCGAATTGATCACACATAGAACGCGGCCTGCGTCGATTGTATGTGGAGTTTTGGATGGTATCAATAATCATGTTTGAAACTTGTGGGTTCCGTAACTTCGGCATATGCTCAATAAACAACTGCATGCTTGCATCCGTAAAAATCAAACAGTATCACTTATACGGAGAAGGCTGAAAATAGAAAATATCCAAAAATACCATTTTCGTGTTTTTTTTTAGCCACAACTTTATCACGCTTGCGCCCGAGACAATCCAAAAATGTGATATCGCAGGCAATAGAGTCGGGTGCTGATTTACAAGTGGAGCTAATGACGTTCAAGTACATTCACATCTATGCAGTGATGTCGATGCAGATGATATTGTTGATGTAGATGAGAATGAAACAGAAATTCACCAGTACAGAGCACCATGCCCTCATGTTGAGGAATTTTATGATGGTCATGTTATCTTCAATGACGCTGATGTAATAAAATATCCCGAATATGATATTGACGAAAAGTATACAGGAGCCGTCGAGCACCGATGCGTTTGTGAGCACAATGACAGCAATCGCTTGAATTGTCCAGAACAAGAGCGCGATGCTTCTCAAAATAATCAGTTCCGTGCGTGCCAGCGAACAAGTCGTATACAGCAACATCGTAAACGAAATAGAAAAGAACAACGACACGCTTTGGATACTGACTGGGCATGAAATTTCGAGAACAATGAAAATCACGATGAAAACCAATAACCAAAAGAACAAGTCGTTGAGCATGTATTCTGAATTGATCTGCGTTGTTGTAATTACACCCTCGACTGAAGTGTTTCGGTTTTCGTTTTTGATTTTGTTGACTGTGGCATGATAGAGTATTATGTAACACAAGACACCGAGTGAGTATACGATTGTCACAAAGTCGACCGAGTCGATTCGTAGCGAAACGGGATAAGCATCCAGGATTGTGTTTTTGATGAACAGCTGGATCTTTTCCGAGAGAACAACGTCTGCATCAAACAGACCCTGCCAGAAAAAACGCATCAGTAAGTATTGCATAAAAAACCGAAAACTCAAATCTACATGGCGAGTATACCGTGAGGCAAGTATACCGTGTAAATGTGGATTGCAGGTGTCTTGGCGTCCATGTATTTCCTGAGCTGCTCATCGAGCTCGTTGACCCGGGGTGAATCGGCCGTCACATTCGACTGCAAATGGCTCGTAGATGCCGACGAAGAGCTCAGCACAAAGACATCCCACAGTTGTTTGACGGAAATCATTTTCGAAACGTCGACATGTGTTGTCGAAACATGGTACACAATGAGTCGATATCTGCACGACACACACACAAAAATAAATATACACTGTGCTATGCTGTAGTATGTCAGGAGGTTGATACTCTGTTTCGATGCTAAGGTCCCATTGTGAGACATGTCGACAACACTGTCACGCTTTCACATTATATACGATTTTTATATCAAAAATCGAAAACGACATAAGAATCACAAACACCAAACCAAACAATTTAATTGTGTGACAACACCCCACAACCCCTCCG
>Ga0209491_10006802_pt1 | contig 15529 bp, 13 predicted proteins | sample BON02_FD_187213 | JGI IMG/M metagenome (GOLD analysis project Ga0209491, IMG submission 187213) | Freshwater microbial communities from Lake Bonney liftoff mats and glacier meltwater in Antarctica - BON-02 (SPAdes) (version 2) | ecosystem: Environmental > Aquatic > Freshwater > Ice > Glacier...
GGGAAGTGACCTGGGCAATGAATTACGGTCCATCGTTTTGCACCGCCGGGGTTTTATTGCGCCGAGGGCAGAGGCCCTCATTTACGCGGCGGATCGTGCACACCACATTCACACTGTGGTGAGGCCAGCACTGGAGCGCGGCGAGATTGTTCTTCAAGACCGCTACTTCGATTCCTCCGTTGCCTATCAGGGTGCTGGACGGGTTCTCGATCCGACCGAGGTAAGAGAGATGTCTGTGTGGGCGACCGAGGGGTTGATGCCCGAGGTGACCATTCTCTTGGATGTTCCTGCAGGGGTCGGCCTGGCCAGGCAGGAAAGTGATATCCGGGAGTATGACCGGCTAGAGGCGGAGGCGCAAGACTTTCACGAACGTGTTCGAGAAAGCTATCTGGGACTCGCAAAGGACGAACCGGAGAGATTTTTGGTGATTGATGGCACCCAGTCCATGGAGGATATTCACCACCTCATCACCCAGAGAGTGATGCGCGCTCTTGGCTAACCTGTGGGGATGACCCTGTGGGACGAGCTGGTGGGGCAAGGCCCCGCCATCAGCTTGATGAAAGACGCTGCGAAGCCTGGCTCCCCGGCGATGACCCACGCCTGGTTAATAACCGGTCCTCCCGGTTCTGGACGCTCGACACTCGCGCATGCCTTTGCGGCAGAACTTGTCGGAGCGGGAGATAGCCCGGCGTTGTCCAAGCAAGTTGTTGCCGGTGCGCACCCCGATGTGTCCATTTTGGCCACAGATCGAGTGACAATCACGATTGAAGAAGTGCGCGCTCTCGTCGCTTTCTCCTATTTTTCTCCATCCCAAGCCCGCTATCGGGTGGTGGTAATGGAAGATGCTGACCGGATGACTGAGCGCACCTCAAACGTCTTGCTTAAAGCACTGGAGGAACCGCCGCCGCAGACAGTGTGGATTTTGTGTGCGCCTTCGCCCGCAGACGTGTTGCCTACCATCCGCTCTCGGATGCGCAGTGTCAACCTCCTGGTTCCCGGGGTGGACGACGTTGCTGAATTGATTTCCCGCCGGGAGGGAGTGGATGAGGATCTTGCGCGCCTAGCGGCAACAGAAGCCCAAAATCACATTGGAATGGCCACTCGACTTGCCACTGATTCAGAGGCCAGAGCGCGCAGGGATGCTTCCGTAACCGCTGTGTTGGGTGTCGCTTCAGTTTCGGGAGCCGTGGCAGCCGCGGGAGAGCTTTTAGACCTTGCCAAAGCAGATGCAGCGGCGCTGGTGGATCGCCAAGATGCGAAAGAGCGCGAGCTACTTTTGCACTCGTTAGGGATTGGTCCCGGTGGTGCTGTTCCCGCCGCAATGCGCGCGCATGTGAGGTCTTTGGAAGACGATCAAAAGCGTCGCGCCACCCGAAGCCTCCGGGACGCGGTGGATCGGGTTCTTGTCGACGTGATGTCGGTTTTGCGCGATGTGGTGATGATTCAGGTCGATGCGGGGGTGGGCCTTATCAATGCTCGCCATCAGGATGCCATTGCGGACAGAGCAAAAAATTCGTCACCCTTGCTCACGATAGAAAGTCTGGATGCAATTAACGAAGCCCGCGGGAGGATGGCGAGAAACTCGCCACCTTTACTGGTGCTAGAAGCCCTTCTGATCATTCTCAGCGGGCGGGTCCCTCCGGTGACGCCATGAACCAGTCGGGAATGGCTCTTGCTTTAGCAACCCTTCTTCTGGGTGGGTGCGTCGCAGACCAAGGTCCTGGATCGCGAGCCAACTCGGTAGATCCATTGGGATTTTATGTCAGCCAGGAGTTGGTGTGGGAGGACTGTGGTTTCGGGGCGCTGTGTTCCACAGCTCTGGCGCCTCTGGACTGGGACAACCCCGGCTCCCCAGAAGATGTGTCGTTAGCTCTGGTGAAATACGAGGCGACGGGAGAGCCCCAGGGGTCGCTTTTTGTGAATCCGGGAGGGCCTGGGGCGAGCGGGTTTAAGTACATCCTCGAATCGGTGGACTACGCCGTGGATGCACCTCTTCGGGAAGCTTTTGACGTTATTGGTTGGGACCCTCGGGGGGTGAACCGTTCGAGCGCGGTGTCATGCGCGAGGTCGGATAAAAATCTTGACGTCTTCTTGTTTGGCCAGCTTGATGCTGAGCCAGGGAGTGAAGCCTACGAACAGGAGCTCCTAAGCGAATCCATCCGCTTTGGCTCGGAGTGCTCGCGACTCACCGGAGCCCTCTTGGAGTTTGTGGATACGGCGTCCACGGTTCGAGATCTTGACCTCTTGCGGCATCTGGTGGGCGATAGCCAGCTGAACTACCTGGGGTACTCCTATGGGACTCTCATTGGTGCGCTCTATATCGATACGTTCCCCGAGAACGTGGGGCGTATGGTTCTCGATGGCCCGATTGACCCGGGCGCCAGCCAGTTTGATTTGGTGCTCAACCAGTACCGCGGGTTTGAAGAGGCATTGACCGCGTATATGGAGTCTTGTAGCGCGGCGAGAAACTGTGCCTTTTCGGGAACTCTTGAGCAAAAAATGCAGGCCGTCTCGAATCTTTACGATGAGCTGGCAATCGCACCCTTGCCGCACAGCGATGGCCGGTTACTCGATGAGAATCAGTTCCGTACGGCGATCGTGACCAGTTTGTACTCCTCCTCGAGCTGGTCATTTCTCACGGCGATGTTTCACGAAGTCCAAGAGGGTGTCACTGACACTGCCTTTCTCCTCGTCGACTTCTACTACGACAGGTCAGGCGGCGTGTATCAAGACAACTCGACGGAGGCTTTTGTCGCCATTAACTGTCTGGACTACCCGGTAGAGCGAGACCCCGCTGTTCTTGCCAAGCAGGCCCAGCAACTCCTCGAGATTGCTCCGTATACGGCAAAGCCCGATGCCAGGGGTGACTTAGTGTGCCAAAACTGGCCCCATCCGCCGCGCCTCAAGAAAGGCCCCGTTTCGGGAGTTGGGGCGCAGCCGGTGCTGATCCTGGGGACCACGGGAGATCCGGCAACCCCCTATAACTGGGCGGTGTCGCTCCACCAGCAGCTCGAGCAGTCCGTTCTTCTCACGCTCGTCGGGGAGGGACACCTTGCCTATGACGAAAAAGACCCGTGCATCAATGCTCCTGTCAACGAGTATTTCCTCACCGGCACGCTTCCTTCTGATGGCCTGCGGTGTGGAGGGTAGGTCTGAGCGCTCGGGTGAACTTCAGTTAGCATAGGGGTGCCCGTGAGGGATGGCCGCCTTAGCTCAGTTGGTAGAGCGTCTCACTCGTAATGAGAAGGTCGAGAGTTCGATTCTCTCAGGTGGCTCCAGTACTTCGCCACAACTCGGGGTATCGACAAGCGCAACAAAGAGCAACGAACCTGACCTATTAGGAAGGTCGTAGGCTCACACCCAGGTACTTAGATAGTGAGGTGAAAACTATGGACCAGCAGTGGATCGGAATCAAGAGAGCTACCTGCTCAATGAGCCATAACAAGCTAGGAATTTGCAGGTTAGCTGCGCACACCTTCATCGCTCAAAGCACAGATTCGTGCGTGCCTGGGACTCGCCGACCGAAGGGGTGTACACTCCCCCTTCCCGAGAGCGGAGAGTGATAGACAATGTGTGGGCGAGCAAGCGCGGGATGGTGAAATCCGTATTCGGTATGACGAGTGATTTGCTCCCGTCGGGTCAAACCAGAGACGTAAAGGCAGTAGGGCGTGCTTCTCCTTACATGGGGCTCCCTGATTACGTGTTGCGGATTGCTGAAGAGCACGAAAGAGACGATATCGAAGCTGTTCAGTTCTGGGCTTTGCTCCAAGGCGGGCACGATGAAGACGTCTCACCATAAATTCTGTTTGTGTCAAAAGCCCATCCGCTCGAGGGCAGGTCCACCACCGTGGAAACTGGAAGCCTAAGGAACGCAAATTCGGCGTTCCGGCGGTCGAATTCGTCGCGAACGGTCGAGCCCCAGTGAAATTTCTATCAGTCCTATTTCGAGTTGATGAGTGGAGACGCTGTCCCGAAGATGTGAGGTACCCTCACATCGCCTTCCTGGTCGTGCTTTTTGCTACGGCGATAGTGCTCATCCAGATTGGGAGGCCCGAGTCACCATGGAGAGATGGCATCGCGGTTGTGCTCGCTCTTATTTCATCTGAGGTGGTTCGCTTTGTGGTTCGGCGTCGAAAGCGCGGCGCTGAGCGGCGTGAGCAGGGAAGTTAGTCAGACCTGCCTGACGGTATGATCATCGGCTCTCACCCGAACGGACTAGCCGCCGCTGCAGTAGTAGCTCGTGCGGGTTGAGAAGTTCACGTTTACGAAGCTGGGTCTTGGGTTAGCGGGGCATGTCGCTCTGAAGGCTTTGAGGGTTTGACAATTGACCTTGGATCAGCGAAGGGAACCACTGCACCATCCCGTCTTACTCGTAATGAGAAGGTCGAAAGGTCGATTCTCTTAGGTGGCTCCAGTAAATCGCGAGATAGCTCAGTAAATCATTACGAATTCGGGTATCGGCAAGCGCAGCGAACAGCAACGACCTAGACCTAATGGGAATGTCTTGGGCTTAAATCGGGATTACACCTAGGTACTTAGACCGCTAGGTAGAAACTTTGGACCAGCAGAAGCGCGGAACGAAGAGAGCTAGAGGCTCTGTGAGCCGCCCCAGACTAGGAAATTGGCAGGTTCGCTATACGGACCCTTACGGTGTGCACAGGTCAGCAGGCACGTTTCGGCGCACAGCGGAGGCAACAACAGCTCTGCGCAAAAAAAGTGCTTCAAGACCGGCAAAGACGCATCAGCCAAGCGCGGTAAGCAACCATGATTACGGATCGACCGCTCTACACTGAGGTCACCGAGCTGGGAGGTTGCTATGTCGATAACCATGGACCATTCCCCACAAATCGTGCGCGATCTTGTCACCGATTCCCCCTGGGTTGAGTTGAAAGAGGCATGCATCGACCTCCAGGCAATTCAAGCCAAAGACGGCAGCATCGCTGCGGTGAAGGACCATTCTCGTGCCCGCAAGGCTGTGGAGACCATCACCGGGTCTGTCGCCACACTTGCTCCTTGGTTCCCTCACGACGCCGAGTATCTCGACGCGGTGGCCCGAGACTGCGCAGCGTGGGAGAGCGCCGGATTTGGCGTCCCTGATTTCTATGATTCTCTGTCAGCATTTCATCCCGAGCGGACCCGGGTGGATGGCACCCCACACCTGGTCGTGTTCCCGATGTATACGCAAAACGGTTCGACCAATCGATTCTTTGAGGCTTTGCTCTGTGAGACTATTTGGCCGAAGTTTGTGGGTGTTCTTGAATCCTCCCGGTGCAGTAACGCTCTCTTCGTTCCGCTGCGATTCCTTGACTATACGCCGGGATACGAGTCAAACTCGGCTGTGCTTTTTCCTGAGTCTGTGGCCGTAACGCCCCGAGTCCCTGCCGGAGCACCGGAGGGGACTTCTGCTGAATTGCCGGTCTTTAGTTGGGGCGCAATCTTCGCCGATCGCGAGGCCGCGCGGTTTCGCTCGGTTGTTCGGCATGCGGTTGAGATCACCAAACTCGAACTACCAGCCGACGCCAAAGGACTACTCGATGACCAGGGCCTGGCGGAAGAGACTTTCGTCATGTGGGATTTGATTCACGATCGCACCCACATGAGAGGTGACCTCCCTTTCGATCCCTTCATGATCAAACAACGCATGCCTTTCTACCTCTACGGCTTGGAGGAGCTCCGATGTGATTTGACAGCTTTTCGTGAAGCTGTCACCTTGGTTCGCGCCAAGAAAACAGATGTGATTACCCGTAAGCACGCCCAGTTGGTGCTGTATGCGGTGGTGTTTGACCGGATTTTCCGATTTCCCCTCACCGGCGGTCGGGTCCGCAATTACGACAGTGTTGCCGGCCAACTGCTGTTTGCGTGGTTGCATCAACACCGAGTCCTCCACTGGAGAGATACCCAACTAACCATTGACTGGGACGCAGTGTCCGATGTCGTCGTCGAACTCTCTGACCGGATTAACACTCTGTACTGGCGAAGCATCGACCGCCCCAAAATTGTGCATTGGATATCCGCACACGAACTCATTGCGGAGGTGTTGGCACCTCACCCAGCATCAAAGTTCCTCTCCGGAGATCTTCCGTTGGACGGCACACCAGCAGAGTTCACCGATCAGATTCATAATGATGAATTTCCGCTCTCGATGTTTTACGAGGCACTCGGGAAAAAACTGGGTGCAACAATTACGGCGACCGCCGGTGTTACGGGTCTCACCTCCACCGCCTAGTTGTTGCCCTTTCACCAGCAGCCTCCTGCGCTGTAGCTCCGAAAAGTACTTGACCTAGTCACAGGGCAACAGAAAAAACCGAGATTCACACCCCTGCCCGTCGATTCGGGGGCCTTTACGTACCCGCAAACCCTCGAATTCCCCGAACACTCGATGCGAACAGGGTTTTGGCCCAACTGGTTCGCCGGCCGCGTGGCACCGATTATCCTTGACCAGTGATCGGACTCGGCACCCTGCTCAACATCACCACCATCGTGGTCGGTGCCACCATCGGCGTCCTCATCGGCAAGCGACTGCCAGAGCGCACCACCCGGGTCGTGACTGACGCTCTCGGGCTGGTTACCATCGTGCTGGGCGGCCTCAACCTGGTCTCGCTCACCGACGCTGACTTCGTGGGCGTGGTTGGTGCCGGTGGCACGTTTCTCGTCGTCATCGGAGCTTTGCTAATAGGCAGCATCATCGGGTCGTTGGCGGGCATCGAGTCGCAGCTCGAACGCTTTGGTGGTTGGCTACAAAACAGTCTGACGCGGCGAAACCACAGCGCGGCATCTGACGCCGACGTAGGCGCCGGTGCCTTCCCGCCCACCGCCGATGGCCTGATAGATGCTCCGCTCACGGTTACTGCCCGTGAGCGGTTTATTAACGGCTTCGTCGATGCGTCACTGGTCTTCGCGATCGGACCCCTCGCGATACTTGGAGCTTTTCAGGATGGCACCGGTCAGGGCATCGACCAGCTGGCCCTCAAATCAACCCTCGACGGCTTTGCCTCGATTGCGTTTGCCGCCTCACTCGGCTGGGGTGTTGCTTTTTCGGCTATACCTGTAGGTATATGGCAGGGCCTACTGACCGTGCTTGCTTTCAGTCTCGGCTCCGTCATGTCGGGGGCAGCGATTGCGGCCCTTACGGCGACGGGCGGCGTGCTTTTGTTGGGAGTGGGACTGCGCCTGCTAAACCTGCGCGCAGTCGCAGTCGCCGATATGCTCCCCGCACTCATCATCGCGCCGCTGCTGACCGTCGGTGTGCAGGCTTTTTTGGGTTAGCTGGCTTTGTTGGCAGGTGCACCCTCACGGCACAAATTTGGCGATATCAGCGTACGATCAAGCTGAACGGGCCGAAGAGGCCCACACTAAAGGAGACGTACGATGGGTGAAAAATCTGCGCGCAAGAACACCACAAAAACTGTGGCGTCGAAGTCGCTGAAAGAGAAACGCGTCGCCAAAGCCGACAAAAAGGCGGCAGGTAGTCGTGCACAGAACTCTGACGCCATTACGAAGGCAACAAAGCACTAGGCCCTCAACGGGGGTGAAGGTTTCTGGTCTCGACACTGCTCCGGGAATACGGTGCAGCCCTAGTCAGACAGTCAAGCTGCGATGGCGCCATGGGCGAAAAAACGAAAGAGTGACACAAGAAGTTTGGTGCCCGGTCGGTGGGCCGATTGTGTGTGCCTCATGTCCGTCGTGGGTCATAACCGTTGGACTAGGGCGGGACCCTCCCGATTGGGACAATAATTTTACCCAAAAAGAATTCTCACCAGCTAGGGTAGGCCAATGAGTGAAGAAACTTTTTCTAAAGTGATGCGCGGCTATGACACGCAAGCCGTTGATAGCCGTATGGGCGAGCTTGAAGCAGAAATCGCCTCCATATACGTACAACTGGGTGAAGCCACTGCGGTGAACACCAGTCTTCGCCTCAGCATGGTGAAACAGGTCGAGGAGGCCAGCGCCGAAGCCGCCGTGGTCTTGGGGCATGGAAGAAGCGAAGCGACTCGGATTCGATCAGCAGCCACCAACCAATCGGCCGAAATCGTTGAGCAAGCCGAACTCTCCGCGAACTCACTCGTTCAGGACGCTACCGAGGCTAAAGCCGAGGCCCTCGCGGAAAAAGCGCGCACAAAAGCTTCTGCTGAGGAGATTATCGCTCTTGCCGGAAGGGATGCCAGCGCTATTGTCGCCAAGTCTCAGGCCAGAGCTGACCAACTTGAGCGCGAAGCGCAAGCAACCAAGGACGAGGCTACGAAAAGGGCGCAGGACAAAGACGGCCAGATGCGTTTGCAAAAAACGCAGCTTGATCGTCAGGAAGCCGAAGTGCGGGACCAGGCCGATGCTTACGCTATGCGGGTTTACCGGGAAGCGGATCAGTATGCCAAGGCCGCGGAGCAGCGCGCAATCGATTTAGAAAAGCAAGCAGAGGAAATCCTCGTTCATGCCAAAAGAGCAGCGCACGATACAACGTCTCGTGCCATCAGCAACGCACGCAAGAAATTAGAGGAGTCCTTGGGGCTGGTGAATACCATCTTCTCTGATGTGAACGGTTCCTTGTCCGATGTTTCTCGTATCAGGCAGGTGTTGACCGACCAGGTCGAGCGCTTATCGGTGAGGGAGCCCGCGGTTCAGGAGATAACGGACGTCAGTGCGCCGAGGACCAACGAGTCCACGAAAACCAACGAACTTGCTGACCTGAGCAGGTCCATGATAGATGTTTCCGGTCTGGAGCACGCGGTGATGGATCAGGGTGAGGGCTTATCGGTGGCGGAGCCGGAGGTGCCGCAGATGGCGGATGCTAGTGGGTTCGTGACCGATGCTTCCGATCTGGAGCAGGTGGTGATGGATCAGGGTGAGGGCTTACCGCCGGAGGAACCCGGGGTGCAGGAGACACCGGATGGGAGTGGGTTCGTGACAGATTCATCGGACCTGGAGCAGGTGCTGATTGACCAGGGTGAGGGCTTACCGCCGGAGGAACCCGAAGTACAGGAGACACCGGAGGTGAAGGAGCCAAGAACTCGCGCATGGTTCAAGGCCAACGGACCTGTCGAGGGTGGCAGAGCCCGCTAGAGGTGCCGGGAGAAGGTTTTATTGGCCCACAGTGGGCGGGTACGAACCCATTGAAGCACCGCAGGGAGGATTTCCTTTCCCTGTGCACTCGCGCGGCCTCACAGCTAGATCGGGCGTCCTTCGCGCGCAACTTATCTGCACCGTCTGGCAGGGCCTGGACCTGTCACCAGATATAGTGAAAAGTAATTCGACTCCGTCTAGCGTTTCCCAGTGATGTGGATCAGTACGGACATTTTTGCGCTTCCGCGCATCGCGAAGACCTTTCTCGCTTTCGCCCCGAAAGCGCCCTCCTATCAAGGACTCCTGTATGACTGCTATTCGCATGCCAGAAGACGACCGTAGCCGCTACACCCCACGACCCTCAGTCCTCACGGCTCTGCGTACCCCGCGCATTCTGACCAAGGAAGTTTTAGCCGGTCTTGTGGTGGCACTTGCGCTTATCCCCGAAGCAATTTCTTTCTCCATCATCGCCGGCGTGGACCCCAGGGTGGGCCTGTTTTCTTCCTTTGTGATGGCTGTATCCATTGCCTTCCTGGGGGGCAGGCCAGCCATGATTACAGCCGCAACGGGGGCTATCGCGCTAGTAATCGCTCCCGTTGCGCGGGAATACGGTATGGACTATTTCATTGCGACCGTCATATTGGGGGGTATTTTCCAGATCATTCTTGCTGCCTTGGGTGTGGCAAAACTGATGCGGTTCATCCCGCGTAGCGTGATGGTGGGTTTTGTCAACGCTTTAGCAATCTTGATTTTCACTGCACAGGTGCCACACCTTGTGGGAGTTCCCTGGTTGGTGTATCCATTGGTGGCGGCAGGGCTAGCAATCATGGTGCTGATGCCCGTGGTGACCAAAGTGGTCCCAGCCCCCTTGGTGGCTATCGTCGTCCTCACCGGTCTCGTGGTGGTGTCCGCCATCGTCGTTCCCACCGTGGGTGATGAGGGTGATTTGCCCCAAAGCTTGCCCGAGTTGTTCATTCCCAACGTTCCCTTGACCTGGGAAACCTTGACCATCATTGCTCCCTATGCAGCGGCCATGGCGGCCGTGGGGTTACTGGAATCTCTTCTCACGGCAAAACTTGTCGATGATGTGACCGACACCCATTCGTGGAAAACCCGCGAAGCGTGGGCTCAAGGCGTTGCCAACATGCTTTCGGGCTTCTTTGGCGGCATGGGGGGTTGCGCGATGGTGGGGCAAACCATGATCAACGTGAAAGCATCCGGCGCTCGCACCCGTATCTCCACCTTCCTGGCGGGGGTTTTCCTCCTCATTCTCGTGGTCGGCCTGGGCGACCTTGTTGCCATGATTCCCATGGCTGCTTTGGTGGCCGTGATGATCATGGTGTCGGTGGCGACCTTTAACTGGCACAGCATCCACCCGGCCACCTTGAAGAAGATGCCCAAAAGCGAAACGGGGGTGATGGTGACGACCGTGGTCATCACCGTGGTGAGCCACAACTTGGCAATCGGGGTTATTGCCGGAGTGGTCGTCGCGATGGTGCTTTTCGCCCGTAGCGTGGCACACTTTGTGACTGTTACCCGGACTCTGTCCGAAACAGAGGACACTGCCACGGCGCACTACGCCGTTGATGGGGAGTTATTCTTTGCTTCGAGCAATGACCTCACCACCCAGTTTGAGTACACAGCGGATCCTGGGCGCGTGGTCATCGACATGTCAGCGTCTCACATTTGGGATGCTTCGACTGTGGCCGCAATCGACGCGATTGTGACGAAATATGAGACCTACGGCAAAGAGGTCGTTTTGGTGGGAATGAACGACGCCACAACGGCTTTTCACGGCAAGCTCTCGGGCGGACTGGGTTCCGCCGTCTAGCCTATAGCTGGGATTGCGTGTCCCGGCTCGATGCCGCCCGAGGGACGTGAAGTTCAGGACCACGTTGGGGTTTCGGACAAAAACCCGGGTCGTGGTGTTGCCGAGGTAGCGCTTGTTACTCTGAACCCATGGAGGACTTTGACACCGTTGTAGTTGGCGCGGGCGTTTCGGGGCTTACGGCCGCACGACTGCTGACGCAGTCCGGGCAGCGCGTCGTCGTGCTCGAAGCGCGCGATCGAGTCGGCGGTCGCGCGTGGACCGAGCGCTCTGACGGCCTCGTCAGCGACCGGGGTGCATCCTGGATTCACGGCATCGAGGGCAACCCGCTAATGACGGTGGTGAGCGACTTTGGGATGCGAACCGTCGAGTTCACGGTCGGCAGCTACCAGCCAGACGGACGCCCCATTGCGTATCACGGGCCGACCGGGGAACGACTGAGCGACAAATCAATTCGCGCATTCGCGGATGACGTTCGGTACCTCGGCCTGCGGCTTGAGGTCACAATCGAGGCATCCAAGCTCGGCAGCACGTTCGAAGACGCTATTGACTCGACCCTCGCCACGCTGGAGTGGGATGTCGACCGGGCGGAACGCGCGCGGGAGTTTATGTTGCATCGCTCTGAGGAGCAGTACGGGGTGCGGGGCGGATTGCTCGATGCGCACGGTCTTGACGATGACACGGTGGAGGGTGATGAGGTCGTCTTCCCTGACGGCTTCGATCAGCTTGCGGCGCACCTTGCTGCGGGGCTTGATGTGCGGCGTGAGCACGTGGTCACTCGGGTCACGTGGGGCGGCGACGGAGTCACGGTCAGCTCGACGCAGGGAGATTTCACTGCGGCCCAGGTGGTGGTCACCGTTCCCATCGGCGTGCTGAAGTCTGGCGACATCACCTTTGAGCCCGCGGTGCCCGAGTGGTTCGCCAATGCCGTGGATGGTCTTGCGATGAACAACTTCGAGAAGGTATTTCTGCGCTTTCCCACTAGGTTCTGGGACAAGGATGTGTACGTGATTCGCCAGCAGGGTGAGGCCGGCGAGTGGTGGCACTCCTGGTACGACTTGACCGACCTCCACGGTGTCCCGACATTGCTCACCTTCGCGGCCGGCCCGAGCGCCATTGCGGCGAGGGAGTGGGACGACGACACAATTGCCGAGTCGGTGTTGGATGCCCTGCGCGGCCTCTACGGGGATCGGGTCGAGAGCCCAAACCATGTGCTGGTCACCCGCTGGCAGGATGACCCCTACTCCCGTGGCTCGTATTCATTCATGAAGCCCGGATCCACCGCCGCAGACCATGACCTGTTGGCTACCCCAATTGAAGGCGTGCTGCACTTTGCCGGCGAGGCAACGTGGACGGATGATCCTGCGACGGTGACAGCGGCGCTGCGCTCTGGCCACCGTGCCGCCGAGAACATTTTGGCGCGAGACCTGCTGCTTGACGGGTTGTCGAAGCCGGTCTAACAGGCTGTAATTCCGATCTGGTTAGAGTCGCTCTTCTCCGACGCTGTTTCCGCCGTCGACGACGATCACCTGGCCGGTGACGTAGGACGCGCCGGGGCTGGCTAGCCACGCGACCGCGGAGGCGACCTCGCCGGCCGTGCCGCTGCGCTGGGCGGGCACCCTCTCCCCTTCGAGGGCTTCGGATAGCTGTTGGGAGCCGGTGGCAATCCAACCCGGGGCCACCGCATTGGCGGTGATGGCGGCACCTGCTTCGTCAACGGCGAGTGCCTTAGTGAGGCCCACGATGCCGGCTTTCGCCGCGGCGTAGGCCACGTCTCCGCGTGCGGCCATTACCGCTCCGGTGAGGCTCGCTACCGAAATGATGCGGCCCCCGCCCGCCGCGCGCATGAACGGCAGTACTAGTCGCGTGACGAGGAATGCGCTCGTGAGGTTGATCGCGATGCTGTGGTCCCAGTCTTTGGGCGCCATGAGTGCGTCTCCGGAGCCCATGCCGACATCCGTGGTCGCGATCATGCCCGCATTGTTGACGAGGATCGTCGGAACGATGGATGCTTCGGCCAGCGCCTCGCCGAACAAACCCACGAGCTCTGCCCTCTCCAAGCGAGCGACGAACCCGATAGCGTCGATGCCGCGCTCCTGCAGCTCCGAAGCTCGCAGGTGAACGCGATCGGTGGTTCCGGTGATTGCGACGCGGGCACCCAACTCGCCCAGGGCGACCGCCGTTGCGAATCCGATTCCTTCGGGACTGCCGGCGCCTGTGACAAGTGCGGTGTGGCCAGTGAGATTGATAGCGGCGGGTAGCGACATGGTGCTCATGCTAGCGAGGGCCACGCCGTCGGAACCTTGATTTACGCAGTGATCACCACACTCTTCATGGACGCTCCGTTCTGGCATAACCCATTGCGCCGGGTCGACTTCATTCCGGGACCGACAGGAATGTTGTGAGGGACCCCTCACCTGGTGTGCTGGAGTGGGAAACACAATCCGGGCTGAGGCCCGGCGAGACGGAGGCGTTATAGCCTTAGGCGGTCATGGTCACATCCGTCGGGTCTCCTTCCAAGCGCTATCTCATAGCCCTTGTCGCGAGTGTGATTGCGGGCGTTCTTGTCGCTGTTCAGTCCCGGATCAACGGCGAGTTTGGCTTGGCCTTGGGCGATGGAGCGCTGGCAGCACTACTGTCTTTTTCCACCGGCTTGCTTGTCACGACCATCGCCGTGCTCATCAACCCTCAAGCACGCCGTGGGCTGGGACGTATTCGCCTGGCGCTAGTGGCCGGAGAATTGCCGTGGTGGGGCGCTATCGGGGGTGCCGGAGGGGCGTTCTTGGTCTTAACTCAGGGTCTCAGCGCCGGTGTTCTCGGCGTTGCACTTTTTACCATTGCGGTGGTGAGTGGTCAAACGTTGGGCGCCCTCGTGATCGATACCCGCGGATGGGTGGGCGCACCGCGAGTTCCGCTGAACCGCTGGCGAGTAGTGGGCGCGCTCCTTGTTCTCGCCGGGGTCGTTCTTGCCCTCGATGTGAGGCCGGGAGATTCTTTCGAGCTCGGCGCCCTCTTCGTTCTTCCCCTGGTGGCGGGGGCGGGTACAGGGTTTCAGCAAGCGGTTAATGGGCGTGTTCGTGCAGTGGCCGTCTCATCAATCAGCGCAACGTTTCTGAATTTTGCAGTGGGGACCGCGGTCTTGGTCCTAGTTTTTCTTGTCTCTGTGCCATTCACCGGAGGACCCACAGCATTTCCTGGCACCTGGTGGTTGTGGCTTGGCGGCATCGTGGGGGCGTTCTTTATTGCCATCCAGGTGACGACGGTCTCTATTATTGGGGTTCTGGGATTAGGCGTCAGTCTGGTGACCGGGCAACTGTTGGGGTCGATTGTCTTGGACGCAACACTGCCGGTGGCAACATCGGATCTTCACCTCGCCACCGTGGTGGGAGCGCTCATCACCCTCGCCGGTTCGGCGATGGTGACCCTGTCGCGCAAGAGCTAGTTGGCCTCGGCGTCAAACTCTAAAGCCAGAGAGTTCATGCAGTAACGCTGGCCAGTGGGCGTGCCCGCGGCGTCGTTAAAAAGGTGCCCTAAATGGCCGCCGCACGCGGCACACACTACTTCGGTGCGAACTGAACCCAGGCTTCTATCCTCGTGCAGCTCCACAGCCCCTGGTTCGATGGCGTCAAAGAATGAGGGCCAGCCTGAACCTGATTCGAACTTGGTGTCGCTGGCGAACAGTTTCCCGCCGCAGCCGGCGCACGAGTAGACGCCATCGCGCTTTTCCGCCAGAAGCTCACCGGTCCACGGGGGCTCTGTCGCGGCCTCACGGAGAATCGCGTAGCGCTCGGGAGGGAGCTGTGCCTTCCAGAGGGAGTTGTCTTTATTGACCTTGTCCACCATGGTGAGTCCTTTGTTGAAGAAGCGTGCCGTACCTCCATTAAACTGCTCCTTATGGCTTTAGGCGAGACAATAGTGAAAACGTGGGGTGAATTCACACCTGACGAGGTTTTCGAGATGGCAGTTTTGCGCTCAGAAGTGTTTTTTCTGGAGCAAAACATCACTGAAGAAGAATTCGACGTTCACGACCGCCACCCCGACACACTTCACCTATGGCGAAGCGATGGCGCGGGGATGAAAGGCTACCTTCGGATTGTTCATGACGCTGGTGCCGGAGCTTCTCACGAGGGTATCGAGTGGAGCTTGGGTCGCATGGTGGTGAGGCAAGATTCCCGCGGTCAAGGCCTTGCCAAAGAGCTCCTCCTCGAAGCGTTGGAGGTCTTTGGTTCTCGACCGCTGTATCTTCACGCCCAGGAATACGTGATGCCTCTCTACGCATCGTGTGGGTTTGAAGCTTCTGGCAAAGCGTTTATTGAAGCGGGTATTTCCCACCGTTTGATGATTCGGCGTGGGGTTGCTTAAGCTCGCCGCGGTGGCGCTGATTGCGGTGAGCACTGTCAGCCCAATGGCTTCCCTCTCCGAGGGCTCCTGTGCGGTGGAATCGGTGGAGATCACCTGGGGCTTTAAAGAATCTTTTCGCTCGTACATTTCTGGTTCTCTTGCGACAGGGGAATGGGTTGTCAGCGGCGATGTGGCGTATGCCACCCCCTCGTTCACGATCACCGGTGGTGAAGGCCATATCCTTGCGGACCGAAGCGGTGGCGACGTAGCGTTTGCAGGGCAGATGCGCTTTGTCGGACACGG
>Ga0209491_10006803_pt1 | contig 15528 bp, 19 predicted proteins | sample BON02_FD_187213 | JGI IMG/M metagenome (GOLD analysis project Ga0209491, IMG submission 187213) | Freshwater microbial communities from Lake Bonney liftoff mats and glacier meltwater in Antarctica - BON-02 (SPAdes) (version 2) | ecosystem: Environmental > Aquatic > Freshwater > Ice > Glacier...
CTCAGCGCAAGCGGTGTATTGATTGTGGGCATGCCCTCGCTCGAGTCGCAAACCTATGCGTCTGTTCAGAGCAAACTGGGCCACGTCAATTGTAAGACCGGCAAAGACTTACAAGACATGTTTGAGCACTACTTCCACAATGTGTTTTTGTTTTCCATGAATGATGAAGTGGTGCATACTGGTTTTACTCCCATGGCGCATTACTTGATAGTAGTTTGTACCACGCCTAAAAGTACAACTCGCGTTGGCACTGAGTAGGTCAGGCTGTTGGGTGTGCGTTCAGCAATGGTGGTCGGGGGTGACGGTCTTATTGGAAGTGCGTTGGCTGCACAATTACGAGGTGCCGGTTGGAATGTGGTGAGTACTTCAAGACGTAAGGCCGTGCCAACGGGCTGCCTGCATTTTGATCTGGCACACGGAGTTGGCTCATTGCCCAAATTACCTGTGCAGCCACAGCAAGTAGTGTTTGTATGCGCTGCAGTAACGGGTTTTGCTACTTGCGCTAATGACCCCGAAGGTAGCCGCGATATCAATGTGACACGCACAGTCGAATTGGGTGGTTACTTCATGCAACAGGGTGCTTTCGTGGTTTACCTTTCCAGCAATGCAGTGTTTGATGGCACGCAAATTTTGGTGAACGAAACCGCTCCAAGGTCACCAACGAGCGAATATGGTCGTCAGAAGGCTGAAAGTGAAGCTGGGCTGCTTGCTGCCGCTGCTGAATTATCAGGTGCCTGCGCAGTAGTGCGATTGACCAAGGTAGTCGGTTGGGCTCAGCCGCTTTATAGAGCTTGGGTGCAGAACTTTGAATCCCATGAACCGGCTAGAGCCGCGGCAGATTTGGTTATGTGCCCTGTGACCATAGGCTATGTGGTAAATGGTTTGCAATGCATCGGCGCCGGAATGCAAGGGGGTGTGTACCATCTGTCTGGTGAATGTGATTTGACATATTTTGAATTGGCACAGGCTATGGCCAATGCGTGGGGTAGGGGTGCTACCGTTGAACAGGATTGGGTGCGGCAGCGCTTAGGTGCGGTGCCGTCACCGGCGCACAGCGCGTTATCCATGGCTGGCACAACAGCCTTTTGGGGTCTGAAGCCGCAGCCGCTGGAAATGGTGGCAAGGGAATTGACAGGACAGAAATAAAAATGAACAACAAACTCCAAACTTCTTTGAGCTGACCGTGATCCACAATAAGACAAGTGCTAGCAAGCGAATTGTTTTCGTTTCAGAGAATTTAAATATATTGAATATTCGGTAACACCGTCTTTTGCGAATTACCAACATATACAGCGATTTTTTTAGTCAGCCTCGCTGAAAACTAATACTTTAGGTGAAAATCAGCTGGCTCCATCAGAAATAGAAGGAGCAGCAGCACAACTAAAGTCTGATCGTACTAATCACATTGAGCTTACTTAAAAATTAAATGAGTGAAATTATTTATAATAATATGTCCGAAAAAATAACTCGCGCATCTTGTGGTGAAGAAAAAAAAATAGTTTTTGTTTTTGGTACATTTAATATCGTGCACCCAGGGCATTTACGTTTGCTACGCTTTGCTTCTGAGTGCGGCGACTTTCTTGTCGTAGGCGTCGTTAACGATGAGGTTGCTACAAATGCGAAACTCCACCAAGTCATGCGACTAGAAGGCGTGTCTGCCATAAGTTGGGTTAATCGTGCATTCATTTTAGATGGTACCGCAGCTTCTTTTATTTCAGACTTTCAACCTGATATAGTTGTTATGGGCAAAGAGCATGAAAATGTAAGTAGCCCAGAACAAGTTGCAGTTCAGTCTTATGGTGGGCAGTTGTTATTTGGTTCGGGCGACACTCTCTTTTCATCGCTGGAATTATTGCGAAATGAGACAGAGTTGATTAATCACTCATCAATCATTAAGCCAAAAGAATACATCGCCAACCATGCTATAGATTGTAAAAGTATTGATGTGCTTCTGAAACAAATGCGCGAGCTAAAGGTCTGCGTGATTGGTGACACCATTGTGGACGAATATATACAATGTGACCCTTTAGGCATGTCTCAAGAAGACCCTACAATTGTAGTGACACCAATCGTCTCGAATAAGTTTCTAGGGGGTGCAGCTATTGTGGCTGCCCATGCGCGTAGTTTAGGTGCTGCAACAGTTAAATTTATTTCAGTCACGGGCAATGATGAATCACATACTTTCGTGGTAGATAAATTAATAACTTACGGTGTTGATGCCAAACTGTTCAATGACACGAGCCGACCCACTACCTTAAAGCAACGCTACAGAGCTGGCAATAAAACACTACTTCGCGTCAGCCATCTGCGCCAACATAAAATCAATAAAAACTTACAGCAACAAATGCTTGATTATGTATTGACGGATCTGGTTGATGTCGATTTACTGGTTTTTTCTGACTTTAACTACGGAGCTTTGCCACAAGACTTGGTAGATGAAATAACGCAAGAATGTACTAAGCGTGGCATTATGATGGTTGCTGACAGTCAGTCTTCATCGCAGGTTGGTGATGTGTCACGCTTTAAAAATGCTGCCTTACTCACACCTACAGAACGTGAAGCACGGTTAGCGTTGGGCAATTACGAAGATGGCTTAGTGGTGCTGGCCGAGGCCCTTCGAAAGAAAACTTTGGCAAATAATGTAGTTATTACGCTTGGAGCTGAAGGTGTGCTCATTCATGCAGCCCACCCCGACAAAAAACAATGGTTGACTGATCGGCTTCCCGCTTTAAATACCTCACCCAAAGACGCGGCCGGCGCTGGCGACTGTCTTTTGGTTTGTACCGCCATGGCATTAGTCCTGGGTCGAACCATATGGGAAAGCCTTTATTTAGGCTCGGTTGCCGCTGCGTGCCAAGTCGGACGTATAGGTAACATACCGCTTACCGCTGCTGAACTTCAAATAGAAGTAAATAAAAGTAATGGCTTGCACTAAAAGCAACAATATTTTTAAGGAATTAATTTGCGTGCGTTATTATTAGCTGCGGGTCTTGGTACACGTTTAAGACCACTCACTAATCATGTGCCAAAATGCCTTGTTCCAATACATGGTAGGCCTTTGTTAGATTATTGGCTAGAGACTTTACTCGACAATGGGGTTGAGAAAGTGCTAATCAATACCCACTATATGGCGCCAATGGTGCAACGGTATTTGAATAAAAGCTCTTGGTTACCTTACATAACACTGGTGCATGAAGATTCGTTGCTTGGTACTGGCGGTACGATACTTAAAAATCGTGATTTCTATAGAGAAAAAGCTTTTCTAGTGGCGCATGCAGATAATCTTACAATTTTTGATTGCAATGCTTTTGCTAAACAGCATGAACAACGCCCCAGTGGATGTGAAATGACCATGATGATTTTCAATACGCCCGACCCACAGTCTTGTGGCATTGTTGAATTGGACAGTCATGGCGTTGTTCAAGCATTTCACGAAAAAGTAACCGAACCGCCCAGCAATCTTGCCAATGGGGCAGTTTACATATTTGAGCCATCTGTGGTACATTGGATGGAAAACTTAGGTAAATTGAAAGTAGATATTAGTACAGAAGTTATATCAAGTTACATAGGTAAAATATTCACTTACAGGAATAATTTATATCATCGCGACATTGGCACGATGGATAGTTGGAAGCAAGCTAATCAAGATTTTCCTTTTTTCCTCAATAAGGTTCAAAACGAAAAATCATATGCTGAGATCTTGGTAGGCAGAGGTAAAGATTTAATTGCAATTTTAGAAGAAGTGGATTTTCGCTTATTATCAGGTAAAAATTGAATATGATATTTGTATTTAAAAACTAAAATAAGTAGTATTTACAATAAATCATAATTATTATTTTCACCATATATTGTATTTATTTAGTATTTCATTAATTGTTTTAAGTAGGCCTCTTTAGTCCATTTATTATCTGATATGTATTGGCTGATTTGAGCTGGTATTGCGGTAGCTTTACAAAAACTGTAAATTAACAACAATTTTAAAAATGATTAAACCAAGAAGAGTATTAGTAACGGGTGCAGACGGTTTCATTGGCTCACACCTAACAGAGCTTCTTGTTAAACAAGGTTTTCAAGTTCGAGCCCTCTCTCAATACAACTCATTTAATTATTGGGGTTGGTTAGAAGATTTAGATTGCATAAAAGATGTTGAAGTTGTCAGCGGCGATGTTCGAGACCCACACTTTTGTAAGCACATTACAAAAGGCATTGACACGATATTTCACTTAGCTGCGCTTATTGCAATTCCCTATTCTTATGTAGCGCCAGATAGCTATGTCGATACAAACGTTACGGGAACATTGAATGTTTGCCAAGCTGCGCTTGATAACGGTGTCAAGCGTGTGATTCATACTTCAACCAGCGAAGTTTACGGAACAGCACAGTACGTTCCAATCGATGAGAAACACCCGCTTCAAGCGCAATCACCCTACAGTGCTTCAAAGATCGCTGCAGATGCAATGGCTTTAAGCTACTTTAATGCTTTTAACTTGCCTTTAACGATAGCCCGGCCATTTAATACTTATGGGCCCCGACAATCAGCAAGAGCGGTTATACCCACCATCATTAGTCAGATCGCAAATGGTAAAAAACAGATTAAGCTTGGCGATGTGAGTCCAACCCGTGATTTTAATTACGTAACTGATACCTGTAATGGTTTCCTTGCTCTAGCTAACTGCGATGAAGCCATTGGTGAAACGGTAAATATAGGTTCAAACTTTGAAATATCAGTTTCAGACACGCTTAATTTAATTCGAGAATTGATGAACAGCGATGTTGAATTCATTGTTGATGAGCAACGCGTAAGACCAGGAAAGTCTGAAGTATTTCGTCTGTGGTGTGACAATACCAAAATTCGAGATCTGACAGGTTTTGAGCCAGAGTTCAGCATTCGTGAAGGTTTGAAAAATACTATTGACTGGTTTAGCAGACCTGAAAGTCTTGCTAAATACAAACCTGATATTTACAATGTCTAAATCAAAAATACTAATTATCAGTTTAGCTTGTGCTTACACACAATGAAAAGAATTGCTTCCTTAACAAATTTTCTTAATTTGAAAAATGCCCGAAATTAATATTGGAGGTCGTCTAATAGGCGACAAACACTCGCCGGTCGTAATTGCTGAGATTGGAATTAACCATGGAGGCTCGTTGGATCTTGCCATTCATATGGCTGATGCAGCAATTAATTCTGGTGCAGAAATAATAAAACATCAGACACACATCATAGAAGATGAAATGTCGGAAGAAGCTAAAACTGTTATTCCTGCTAATGCAGAAATTTCAATCTATGAAATTATGCAACAATGCGCTCTTAACGAAGCTGATGAGCGTCAGCTCATGCAACACGTTAAGAATCGAGGTTCTATTTTTATTAGTACTCCTTTCTCACGCGCGGCGGCTGATCGTCTTAGAGGGTTCGATATTGATGCGATCAAAATTGGTTCGGGGGAGTGTAATAATTACCCTTTGATCAAACATATTGCTAAGCTTGGCAAGCCTGTAATTATCAGCACAGGCATGAACACGATCGATTCAGTTCAACCTTCTGTTGAGATTTTACGAAAAGTAAATATACCTTTTGCACTACTACATTGCACTAACGTGTATCCAACTCCGCCAGAATTGGTAAGGCTTGGCGCTATGAAAAAACTACAAGATGCTTTTCCTGATGCCGTTATCGGACTTTCTGATCACACAGTATCTAATGATACCTGTTTAGGCGCAGTTGCTCTCGGTGCGTCAATACTCGAACGCCATTTCACAGATGATATGGGTCGACAGGGGCCAGATATTGTTTGCTCGATGGACCCTAATGCATTGAGTGCGTTGATTATTGGCTCGCGTACGATTTTTGCTGCAATGGGGGGTGAAAAGGGTCCAGTAGAAGCTGAAGCATCAACCATCGCGTTTGCTTTTGCGTCGGTTGTGGCTATAAAGAACATTATGCCTGGTGATGAACTGACAGAAGATAATATATGGGTCAAACGACCCGGCGGTGGCGATTTTTCAGTTCTGGATTATGAAGCATTGATGGGTGCAATTGCGATAGCTTCTATTAAAAAAGGGTTCCAACTTAAACGCAGTCAGATATCATTAAAAGGTACTTAATCAACTAAATGAAGGTATTAGTTGTCGGAACAGGCTCTATAGGTAGGAGACATACTGCTAACCTTCAAGCGCTTGGTGCGGATGTTAGCACTTACAGTTATGGAGGAATCCGTTTGAAGGGTGTTAAGTCTGTGATGGATTTGGATTTAGCGCTGCAGTCTGACTTTGATGCTGTAGTAGTTGCAAATAATACAAACGAACACATGGATGTTTCAATGAAGGCGGCCCTAAAGGGTAAGCACCTATTTATTGAAAAACCACTCGCTACAAATTTAAAAGGTAGCGAGTTCTTGTATGAAATTGCTCAGCGTATGGGCTTAGTTGTCGAAGTTGGCTTTATGCTCCGTACCCATCCCAATTTAATATGGATCAAGCAAGCTCTGACTGATGGGTTGTTAGGCGATTTAATGTACATGTATGCTGCAGTCGGTCAGTGGCTCCCAGACTGGAGGCCTAATTCAGACTATCGTACTTCTTATAGCGCATATAGAGCTAGAGGTGGTGGAGTTATCTATGATCTTATTCATGAACTTGACTTAGTTTATTGGCTCGCGGGCGAAGTTTCTGAAGTTAGTGCAATGTCACGATATGTTAAAAGTCTGGCAATAGAAACTGAGGCCATAGCTCAAATTGGGCTTCGGTTCAAGACTGGAGTCTTAGCGCAAGTGCATCTAGATTATGTTAGGCCTGGATACGGTCGGAAACTTGAGATTGTTGGGTCGAATGGTGTTTTGTCGTGGGACTATCTTACAAATAAGGTTTTTTTCACCCGCGGTGCCGATCCTGAAGAAATTGTGCACAGCGTCGAAGAAGGCTACGAGCGGAACATTATGTTTAAAACTCACATGGGCTTATTTCTTGACAGAATAAATAAAAAAAGTCTTGATGCTATTTCACCCTTGAATGATAGTATAGAAGTGCTGAAAATTGCACTTGCGTGCCATAAATCAGCAGAAAAGCACTGTTGGGTTTTACCCAGTGAAATAAGTAATAGTTTTGAACCAAAAATGATGGCTAATTAATGAATGTAACCTGTGTTATCGGAGCTCGGGGTGGGTCTAAAGGTCTTGTTGGAAAGAATATCCGCCCCATGTTGGGGAAACCATTAATTGCTTGGAGTATCGAGCAAGCTATAGCCTGTCCAGAAATTAACCGCGTAGTGGTTTCAACTGACAGTGAGGCCATAGCAGATGTAGCACGCAAATATGGGGCTGATGTACCATTCATGCGCCCCGAAACGCTTGCCAACGATGCTGCTGGTAAATGGGGAGTTTGGCAACATGCACTTCAGGCCTGCGAAGAGAATGGCTCGAAACCAATCGATATCTACGTAGATCTCGATTGCACTTCACCGTTACGTGATGCTGATGATATTTCAATGGCTATAGCACAGTTCAAGGCTGCCAACGTAGATGCAGTATTTTCAGTATGTGACGCGCGCAAGAATCCATATTTCAATATGTTAGAGATGGTGCAGGGTAGTTTAAAAATATGCAAAGTGTTACCTTTTCCAATCGTTCGCAGACAAGAAGCACCCAAGGTATTTGAACACGTTGCATCTATCTATGTTTTGTCACCTGATTATTTGCGTATTGGTACAGGGCTTCTTTCAGGCCGTACACAAGGATACGATATTGGTCCATCAAAAAGCCTAGATATTGACTCAGAATTTGACTTTGAGTTAATTGAATTTTTAATGAAAAAAAAGATAAAAAAAAATGATGCTTAACCCAACTACAAGGGAAATGGCACGATTTGCTTTAGATGATCTGGTTATTGTTGTAACTGGCTGTAACGGTTTACTTGGAGCTACTTACTGCCGTGCACTTGCTGAACGTGGTGCCAGACTTGTAATGGCAGATCTATCAGTAAGTGAACCTGAAGAAAAGGCTCGGCAATTAGCGTTAGAGACTGGCGCTGATACTATAGGAATAGTTTGTGATGTTCGCGTAGAACATGATGTTATTAGTTTGTTTGAAATTGCTCTAAGTCATTTCGGTAAAGTTGATGTGGTGCTAAATAATGCAGCCGCCACAGGTGAGCATTTAATGAAGGTCGGAAATGTGTTCTCAGCATTTGAAGACTATCCATTGGCAGTATGGGAACAAGTTCTACAGACCAATTTAACAGGAGTATTTCTTGTTGCGCGGGAAGGTGGAAAAGCAATGCTAGCTTCTGGTGGGGGTAGTCTAATTAACGTTTCAAGTATTTACGGTATAGCAGGACCAGATCATCGTATATATGAAGATATGCCCTTTGGTTCTTTTCCTGCATATTCAGCGGGTAAAGCTGGAGTTCACGGCCTAACGCTATGGCTGGCTACTTATTGGGGTAGAAAAGGCATCAGGGTCAATACACTAGTGCCAGGAGGTGTATTCAACAATCAACACGAAAAGTTCGTAAAGCGGTACTCAGATCGTACCCCCATGGGCCGTATGGCTAATTGTGATGATTTTGTTGGAATTGTAATTTTTCTTGCAACAGATGCTTCGCGATATTGTACAGGCCAAAAATTCATTGTAGATGGTGGCTTGACAGCTTGGTGAGCGTTAGTCTTAAACTGCCTAAAAATATGAGGAAACTTTAAGGAATGCGAATTGTCATCACAGGGGCAGCAGGTTTTTTAGGTTCCGAATTACGACGTGTTTTATTGGGTTTTGAGCAAATCGAGGTCATTGGTGTTACTCGTCTTCGAATACCTGGTATGTTAACAGTTGACAACTACGAAGACACACCTACTGGAGATATTTTAGTCCACTTAGCTGAGTCAAGTGAACGTATGGTGGCAAACTTTAATGGCGAAGCATATGAGCAAGAAGTCAAACAGTTGCTCGAAAAGCTAGGTAAAAAAAGATTTAAGCGAATCGTTTACGCTTCTTCAGCTGTCTTATATGGTGATCAAAATACAAGATCATGCACTGAAAGTGACCCTATTCATCTGACTGATTCCTACACCAGAATCAAAAATATATCAGAGGATTGGGTAGTTGAGCACGGCGGTATTGTCGCTAGACTATCTAACCTTTATGGTCCAGGCATGTCAGATAAGAACGTGTTGGGTACTATTTTGAGCCAATTAGCAAATACAGGACCGATAATAGTCAATGACACAAAACCTATTCGCGATTTTCTATGGATTGAAGACGCAGCTAAAGCATTAGCAATTATGGTTACAGGCCAGATGTCAGGCATTTTTAATATTGGTTCTGGTGTTGGAATCTCAATATTACAACTAGCAAACTCAACCCTTGAGGCAGCAGGCCTATCAGGGCGACAGGTATTATCAAGAACAAAGAGCGTTAGTTGTTCCAATCTCGTCTTAGATATAACAAAAGCTTCAATTAAATTGGGCTGGTACCCTTCTATTGACTTTAAACAGGGCATTGTTTCGATGCTAAATATAGATAAAAACCGATTGGAACTTTGCTAATGAAAAAGCGTATCATCGCCGTTTTCACTGGTAACAGAGCTGAATATGGTCTTCAATATCCAATTCTGCGGGCAATAAATAATCACCCGTCATTGGAGTATCGTTTGCTCGTTTCAGGTGCTCATTTAGACTCGAATTTTGGCGGCACACTTAAGGAAATTCAGAATGATGGTTTCAGAGTTGATGCTGAAATCTCGATTGAAATGGATGCAAAGTCTCTTTATGGTACCGCACAGGCAATAGGCTCTGGCATTATCGAAATCAGCAAATCACTTCAAAAAATAAAGCCTGACATCATGGTTGTTTATGCAGACCGCTTTGAAGGCTTTGCAGCGGTGATTGCAGCAACCCAGATGAACATACCTACTGCTCATATAGAAGGCGGCGATCTTACAGAGGGTGGGGCTCTAGATGACTCTGTGCGTCATGCGATGACTAAGCTAGCACACATTCATTTCACTACCAATCAACAAGCTAGTAATCGTTTACTTGCTATGGGTGAAGAAAATTGGCGTGTTCATACTGTCGGGTTCCCAGCGATCGATCTGATTTCCGAAGGAAAGTATGCAGAATCAAGTGAAGTCAGTAAAAAGTTGAATCTCGATTTAAGTCGCCCAATTTTATTATTTACGCAACACTCTGTGACCACTGAGTTCGATCTGGCAGCAGCTCAGCTCAGGCCTTCTTTGGTAGCAATTGAAGATTTAGCTCAAGATGGTATTCAGGTTATTTTGACTTACCCGAATAATGATGCTGGTGGCAGTCAAATTATTGAGTCTCTCGAATTATTTAAAGCACGATCTGTGACAAATACACAAGTACACCGCTCCCTTGGGCGCCATATTTATCATGGTGTTTTAGCATTAGCCAAAAATCCAACGATAAAAATTGCATGTATTGGAAATTCATCATCTGGTTTGAAAGAAACCCCTGCTTTTAAATGCCCAACTGTAAATATTGGATCACGTCAAGAGGGCAGACTACGTGGGGAAAATGTATTAGACGTAGCTTATAAATCTAGCCAAATTACAGATGCTGTAAAACGTTGTCTATTTGACGAAACTTTTCGTCAACAGTGTCAGAATGCGCCTAACCCTTACTGGTTGGGTGATGCGGGTCCAAAGATTGCAGAGGTTTTAGCTGCTATTCCAATGAATCAAGCGATGTTACGAAAAAGAATGACATTGAAGGGCGAGTTTCGTGAAGGGTGGCATCAGTGATTAAGCAAATTAGTCTGAATATTCATTCATTGAAAGTTGACGTTATAAATGACACTACGCACTGAATTAAAGTCTTGGCACGCAACTCTAGTACCTATAGGTTCGACAATTCAAGATGCAATAAAAAGTCTTGAAATATCACGTTTGCAGATCGTGCTTGTTGTAAGTGATGGCAATAAGCTAATTGGCACAGTTACAGATGGTGATATAAGGCGAGCATTTTTAAGCGGACTAAAGTTAGAAAGTAGTATTCAAAAAATAATTTATAAAAATCCACTTGTTGTTCCTCAGAGCACAACACGAGACTTTGTTTTGAAGTTAATGCACGCTAATAAAGTTCGACAAGTCCCTGCAGTAGATTCTGAAGGCGTTGTAGTTGGACTAAATGTCTGGAATGAAATTTTTATCCCGAAGCTGGTGGATAACACGATGATTATTATGGCCGGCGGACGAGGGACAAGGCTGCGCCCTCAAACAGAAAACTGCCCCAAACCAATGTTAGAAATTAGTGGTAAACCCATTCTCGAACATATTATTGAGCGAGCTAAATCAAATGGCTTTCATAATTTCATAATTTCACTGCATTACCTTGGTGAAATGATTGAAGATCATTTTGGTGATGGTGGTAATTTAGGTATAAGTATTGATTATCTGCGTGAGGAATCACCCCTTGGTACCGCAGGTTGTTTAAGCCTTTTAAAGCATCGACCACCTTCGCCGTTTCTTGTTACTAACGGAGACGTACTGACAGATGTTCACTACGACGAGATTTTAGATTTTCATTTAAGTCACAATGCAGTAGCAACTATGGCTGTTAGGCAGCATGAAATACAAAATCAATTTGGTGTAGTAAGAACTAAAGGTTTGGAAATTGAAGGGTTCGAAGAAAAGCCTATTTATCGTAGTCACATTAATGCTGGTATATATGTTCTTAGTCCTGATGTATTAAACCATCTCAAATTTAAGCAATATTGCGATATGCCACTTTTGTTTGAGTTTGCAAAGCAGAATGGTGAGCGCACCATCGTGTACCCTATGCACGAACCATGGCTAGACATTGGACAGCCAGCAGATTTAGAATTTGCGCAAAAAAATATCGAGATATTTAATCTGTAACTTTTGAGATAAATTATTATGATAAATAAAAATCCACTATCGCTATCTGATACTATTTCTCCTGAATTTAAGGCTTTAGAGGATTTAATAAGTAAATATACAATATCATCTTTTAGTGATGATAGCAAAGTAGTTGAATATACTAAAGATTTCGGAATACAAGCTATATGCTTTAATATTGAAAAAGATGGTACTGTGAGTTCTAATACTAATATTGAAAGGACCGTTGCAGAGTTCGAAGAAAAACCCTTTGTACCAGAGTATAATGATTTATGTAGACTTCATTACTTGATTCTTAAACGAAAGGCTATTAATGTACTGGAGTTTGGTAGTGGGTTTAGTACTGCAGTAATGGCGGATGCCATGCGAATTCTTTCAACTTACTTTTCTAATTGGGTTAAATATAATGTTCGATGCATTAAACCCTTTCATATATACTCAGTTGAAGAAGAAAGCAGATTTATTGATATAACATTTTCAAGACTTGGTGATGCTTTGAAAGAGTATGCTTCTATTTTCCATAGCTCAATTGAGCTTGTAACACATGATAATAGAATTGCAACAATATATTCTAAATTACCAAATATTTCTCCTGACCTTATATATACTGACGGACCTTCTCTTTATGGTACAACTGCTGAGTTACATGGCCTTTCATTTAATAGCCCTGTAAGGATGCCCATCAGCGCAGATGTTCTACTCTTTGAATTTTTACTTGAGCCTGGTACGCTCATTGTTGTGGATGGTCGTACACAAAATGCTAGATTTTTAAAAACGTATTTAAAAAGAAATTGGATTTATCATCATGATTCCTTGAATGACGTTCATTATTTCGAACTTCAAGAAACGCCTCTTGGAATATTTAATAAAAAGAAAATCGATTTTTGCTTGAATGGAGAATGGCTTCTTTAAAATGATGGGTTCAAATTTAATTAATAAATTTTATTAATTAAGAAGTAGTGTCCGGTTAAATATCGAATAAATTCAATTGGTTAGCGGATTTAGGAGAATCAGTTGTGAGTCCACCGCCGTGAAAGGCGCTTGAAAGCTCAGTTTTCTCAAACACTGACACCGATAATATCTGTTTTAAAGTGTACAACGAGGCATCAATTTGAAGTTCCTTTTTGACGATAGCAATCAGAACGTAAGTCGACACGGCGCACCAGATTTGCGTCTTGACGGCGTTCTCGCTGTTGCCCAGAAACTTCTTGATGCGCAGATGCTGTTTGATCCATTTGAAGAACAGTTCGACTTGCCAAAGGTTCTTGTAGAGCGCTGCAATCGTCAAAGGTGGCAACACAAAATTGTTGGTCAGAAATATAACGTCTTGCCGCTCTCGGGGTCTTTGAATCGCACGCGTCTCAAGTTCTCTGGGTAATCGTGCGTGGAATAAAACCCGTTGAGCAATACCGTTTGATCGCAAATGATGCCTGTCGATCGGTCGACTCGGGCCGAGTCAATTCGTCGAGCGTTCATGTTGTTCTGTAGTATGCCCCTAAATCCGTACATTTAAGAAGTTGAGTTTTCTGTTGTTTATGGCAATATTTACAACAGGAGAACCAACATGAAGCAGACAAGATTTACTGAGACTCAGATTGTTAACATTTTGAAAGAAGCCGAGAACGGTATTGCTGTGGCTGATTTGTTACGCAACCACGGTATTAGCAACTCGACCTTTTATAAATGGCGATCAAAATACGGTGGCCTTGAGGCCTCTGAACTCAAACGTGTTAAAGAGCTTGAGCAGCAGTTATCTGAATATAAGACGATGGTTGCTGAACTCAGTCACGATAACCGAGCGTTGAAGAACTTAATCGAAAAAAAGCTCTAGCGCCAACGGGTAAACGAGAAGCAGTTGATTACTTGGTTGGCGAGGAAATGTTACCGATTACCAGAGCTTGTGCATATATTGGCTTAGCGAGGTCGACTTACTATGAACGGCCAGCCACTACATGTAGAACTGATGCACCCATTGCTGACGCTTTAAATCAAGTGGTTGCTAAGAACGGTCGCTGGGGCTTTAGATTGTGTTTCGATTACTTGAGAAATCAAGGTCATGTTTGGAACCACAAGCGAGTCTGGCGTATTTATAAACAGCTGGGTTTGAACTTACCTAGAAGGTAAGCACCCGATCTGCACCGCCTAGTTATTTGTCGTAAATTTATCCACAATAAGCGTCCATCTAAATTTTAAGCGGACATCAGTTATGGATAATCTTTCACCCACCCCTCAACCCCATTTGCGCCAGAGCTACACAGCCGCTCAGAAGATTCGAATCGTTCAAGAATCGATGCGACCTGACGCCTCGATTGCTGCTGTGGCAATGTTCCACCGCATCAATGCCAACCAATTGCACCGGTGGCGGTGGTTGTAAAGGAACGATCAGTTAGGCTCTCGGGCTGAGCGACTTGAGTTGGGCTCAGTCACTGGCTTTTTACCTGTTAAATTGACCTCTTCTGTATTGGCACCCAAGCCGCGTGCAGCGTAGGTTGTCAACAAACCCATTATTTCTAGCTCTTCTTTGCCTGACCCCATTCATACGCCGTCGCAATCAACGGTGCCAACCAGTAGCCATATTGAACTTTTTGTTGGCGACCACCGTGTTTGTCTTCACGGCGATGTACAGGTGAGTAATTTACGTGCAGTCTTGACCGCTTTAACTTTAACAACTCAAGCTGCGTCTAACGCTTTGGCACCAAATGCTGTAGCGTCAAACTCATGATGGGCATGCCACCCGGCACCCAGGTTTGGTTAGCTGCTGGTGTGACTGATATGCGTAAGAGCTTTGATGGCTTGGCCGCTGTTGTGCAGAATGTTCTTGAGCGTAGCCCCTTTGCTGGCCACGTCTTTGTGTTCAGGGGCCGGCGTGGTGATCGTATTAAAGTGCTCTGGTATGCAGGCGACGGCATGTGTTTACTGATTAAGCGTTTAGAAGAAGGTAGATTTGTGTGGCCACAAGCTGACAGTGGCGCGGTACATTTAAGTGCTGCTCAGCTCTCAATGTTGCTCGAAGGCATTGATTGGCGAGCCCCCAAACGCACCCAGAGGCCCAGTCAAGTTTAAGGTGCTTGGGTGGTAAATTGAGTACCTTTTATTGGTCATAAAAAAATGTTGTAAACCCGCATATTTATTGGCTTTTAAGCCAATTATGAGTGGTGCTTTTAGGGGCTATTTGGTACAATAGAACCTATGCAAAAAAGCCCACAACTGCCTGATAATATTGAAGAACTCAAGGCTTTGTTGAGCGCTCAATTTGCAATGGTTCAAGCACTTGAAGATGAACGCACTAACACCCAAATTGAATTTAACAGCATTAAAACCGAACGCGATTTGCTTAAAGCTGGCAAGCGTGATGACTCTGACGAGATCAACCGTTTAAAGCTCTTAATCAGTAAATTGCAGCGCATGTTGTTTGGTCAGAAGTCAGAGAAGCTTGAGCGCCAAATCGATCAGCTAGAGCTTGAGCTCGAAGATCTGTACATCAACCAAGGCGAGCGGGCTCAAATTATTGAGCAAGCTCACCCGACTTCGACACTTACAACCGTAACCCATTGATTTATATGGAGCACGCTTAAATTCGCTCCATTACAAGTTGATATAACGTGTCGTATGGGTCGGTTTTTTGACCCCTAAGCTTTCTAATATGGCTAACTG
>Ga0209491_10006805_pt1 | contig 15525 bp, 12 predicted proteins | sample BON02_FD_187213 | JGI IMG/M metagenome (GOLD analysis project Ga0209491, IMG submission 187213) | Freshwater microbial communities from Lake Bonney liftoff mats and glacier meltwater in Antarctica - BON-02 (SPAdes) (version 2) | ecosystem: Environmental > Aquatic > Freshwater > Ice > Glacier...
GTTCAATGATCCGCTGACATGCGGTAATACATAACCTTACGGAATACATACATCATCAAACCTTCCTACTAATCAAAGATTAATAAGGATGGGTTATCTAGTGATAACACATGCGCACGACTGCGACCTACAATCTATTATTTTATGGAACGTTTTTAACATTATTATTTCTATTTTTTCATAAAAAAAACATAATAATACAAAATATTTAATTTATGTTATAAATTTAAACTTGATAAAATAAGACTAGCACCGTAGCATTCATTAATACAAAAACATCATTGCATGTTTTTGATCACAGACTGACGGACTATATGCAAAACGACTGCGGCTGGTTATACACTTACTGAACGGACATGACCAACAAGCAAACGACTTGTTATTAATTATTTTATAGAACACGTATATTAAATAAAATAATATAAATAAATAAACTGGTGGTAATACATTATCAAACTTTTTTACAAATATAAGATCAATTATAATATAATATAATATAAACAAAACAAAACAAACATAATAAAACAAAATAATAAAACAAACAAATAAAACAAAAATAATAAATTATTTTTTTTTTATCCGTCGGTTCGAATTGTAGTTATCACTTTTTGGCTAAGCAACAACTAAGGGGGTGTAAGAGTATTGATTTGTATTAATCGTTATCACAGTGTACTGCAACAGTTGATAATACCAAAAACGGTGCCGTAGCCTTCTTTAATCCCCACACCAATGGGAACCGTACTCTAAAGGATTTAAGTCCTTTTCTAGTTGGCTAACTAGTTCCCCCTACATAAGATACGCACACGCATAAACACTCATCTTCAAGAAGATGACATTCACTACTTGTGCGGGTTTGTCCAACGATATTTCTCTCAAAACATCGCCAGACCTTCTCTCAAAACAGGGCTGTCTTGCGAGGGATGTTGTCGTACTACAACACCACGGGTCCACCACCCGCCAAAAGACTTTAATTATATGGAACTATTATAGATTTACAATTTCAATTTTTTAATAAAACAAATACCATCAACAATACCACTAGAATATGGAATAATAAACAAAAAAAATTTAATATAAACAAAACAAAAATAATAATAAAACAAAATAATAAAACAAATACCATCAACAATACCACTAGAATATGGAATAATAAACAAAAAAAATTTAATGAATACAATATCAAATAATATAATAATAAAACAAAATAATAAAACAAACAAATAAAACAAAAATAATAAATTATTTTTTTTTTATCCGTCGGTTCGAATTGTAGTTATCACTTTTTGGCTAAGCAACAACTAAGGGGGTCGTTCAATAATATCTCTTTCAAAACATCATCAAACGATGAGTCAGCTGCACTGCTGGGGTGTCACTATCGGAGTAACACTAAAAGGGAATAGGATCAGAGTCTTAATCTGGTTTAATCTTTATCACAGTGTACTGTAACATTTTATTATACCAAAAACGGCGCCGTAGCGTTCATTATTCCCCACGTCGATGGGAACCGGACTCCAAAGGAATTATTAAAGTTCTTCCTTTTCTTGTTGGCTCGCAATAGATCCCGAACATTTTTACATTTAGAAGCGTAGGTTCGTCCAATAACATTTCTCTCAAAACATCACAAGACATTCTCCAACACTGCGGTCCGCCACCCGCCAAAAGACTTTGATTATATAAAACTATTATAGATTCACTATTTCAATTTTTTTATTAAATAAACCATCAACAAAACCATTGTTATTAATTAACTTTTATAATACATATAAAAAAACCACTAGAATGATAAAATATAATAATAAAACAAAAATAATAAAACAAACATAATAAAAAAAAAATAATAAATTATTTTTTTTTTATTCGTCGGTTCGAACATGTAGTTATCGCTTTTAGGTTAAGCAACAACTAAGGGGGGTCGTTCAATAATATCTCTCTCAAAACATCATCAAACTAGGGGTTGACAAATATTAGTTTTTTGCAATCACGCATTACTTATCTGCAGAACCACGTAAAGGTTCTTGTCAAAATCTGCAGTTCTCACATGTTGAGATGGTGTTTGTTTTCGTGGATTGAGTATTGGTTTGGTTTAATCTTTATTACAGTATGCTGCAACAACATTTGATAATACCAAAAACGGCGCCGTAGCTGTCATTATTCCCCGCATCGATGGGAACCGTACTCCGAAAGAATTACTATCTTCTTTCTAGGATTGGCTCGTCCTCTCCACAAAATGGTCATACAATTATTGATACGGGGGGGTACCAACAATCTGCGTATCGACAACCGCGGCACGTCATTCGCACGCTAATCAAAAGATCAACAAGCTAAAAATTACCGATGTCATCCACTTACTGATCCTACATGATCAACAAGCGGCGTACAACAGGGTTCACATGATTACATGCTTTTGTTCGCATGATTACATGCTTTTGCTCACAGACTGATATACAATCTACAAGCGGCGTCATACAATCATTGATGTTGTTATCAACAATCGGTGCACGACTGGGTTATACAATTATTGATACCAGGTACCAACAAGCGGCGTACAACTTACTATCAATTATTTTATAGAACATCGATATTATTAATATTTCAATTTTTTATAAAACAAAGCAAACATTATAATAAAACAAAAATAATAAAACAAATAAAACAAATAAAACAAAAATAATAAAACAAATAAAACAAATAAAACAAAAATAATAAATTATTTTTTTTTTATTCGTCGGTTCGAATTGTAGTTATCACTTTTTGGCTAAGCAACAACTAAGGGGGTCGTTCAATAATATCTCTCTCAAAACATCATCAAACGATGAGTCAGCTGCCCTGCTGGGGTGTCACTATCGGAGTAACACTAAAAGGGGAAAGGGGAAAGAGTCTTAATCTGGTTTAATCTTTATCACAGTGTACTGTAACATTTTATTATACCAAAAACGGCGCCGTAGCGTTCATTAATCCCCACGTCGATGGGAACCGGACTCCAAAGGAATTAATTAATAAGTTCTTCCTTTTCTAATTGGCTTGTTATAGCCCCGAACATTTTTACATTTAGAAGCGTAGGTTCGTCCAATAACATTTCTCTCAAAACATCACAAGACATTCTCCAACACTGCGGTCCACCACCCGCCAAAAGACTTTGATTATATAAAACTATTATAGATTCACTATTTCAATTTTTTTATTAAACAAATACCATTGTAACAATACGTGTCTATCTTGTATAAGTTATGAATATACCCCATTATAATTCTGTTCAACCTTATTAAAAAAACTCTACAATATCATTAGGTAAAGCTTTATTATTTGTAGGTTAATAATTGTAATTATATTTATTGGAATTTGAAAATAATAATAAATTTCATTTTCATCGATTATTATAAAACGAGATTTATTAATAATCGCACACATATTCATTTAAATCAATATTTTTGATGATATCATTTGTTTGTACATAATTAGATTTTAAACCACCATATTGCATTTTAATATATTTATTTTTATATTTAAAATATTTGTCTTGATAATTCATATATATATATAAAAATAAATAATGTATATTATCATATAATGATATTAGTTTTGAGAGGACATATTAGAGAGTCTTTTAACTCAAACAACCTTTATGATTTTATACATAAAATTTATGATTTATATCCAGATTTAAAAATATTTATACATACTTGGAATATATTTTCAAGTAGTGTAAGTTGGAGAAAAATAAATCATAATTGTCAAATTGTAAATAAAGAAATTATCAATAATTATTTTGGTGATTTAAAACACTTAATACATCACATTATTATTGATGATGATACAAAAATACAATTAATTGGTAATTTATGTGGAAAAATTAATAACGGACTTATGCCAATTATTGGTTGGAAAAATTATTGGTATGGAAAACATAAAATAATAAATTTTATTAATAATGCAGTGTATATTAATAAATCTGAAATGGTTATTAATTGTAGACTTGATATATTATATAATAGTAATAGTGGTATTGATACAAACATTATTGATTTTATTCAAAAATATTGTAATCATGATATTGGTACAAACATTATTGATTTTATAAAAAGAAATAGCGGACAAGATATAAGTACAAGAATTATTAATTTTATAAAAAGAAATAATGATAAAATATTTACAAAGAATGTGTTTATTTATGATAAAGAGTGTTTTGGTATTGATAATATTTATATTGGTAATATTGACACAATGTATAAATTAAGTTATATTTTCGTTCATAACTTAGACAACATTCTAAACATACATAATGATACTATACACCAAGAATATTTAGTTTATAGAATAAATTCTATTTTATTTAATTAAACATATGTAATAAAATGGTTTATTATTTTTTATATGACTTAGATATATCAAATACATTAATTAAATAATTTTATATCTTTACAAAGATGTTGTTATAAATATCTTCTCTATTCATAAATTTATAATCTCTTTTTCAATATAATTTATTTATTTCATTCTATCCAAGATAAAATATCAATAAACATTAAAATTTTTTTTATTTTTTATAAATTATAATTATTAAAATTAATAAACAGTAATTTATGTTGATATATTATTACAATATTATATTATCACTAGTTTATATAATTACATATTTACTTAAAAAAAATACATAATATTTACTAATTCTAAATATTTTTGTTTGTATTTTAAATATTTTTTTTAAACATTATATTAATATGCACTTGTTTTTAAAAAATGATTAGAAACAAAATAATAAATTATTTGGTTTTAGAGCAGTGCGTATTTTAAATGCCAGTTTTTAATCTTTATAAATTTTTAATATTCTATGTTTGCTAGATTTTTTACTATTTTTCTTTTTTTTATAAGATTTTTTATTACAAAGATTTAAAATAAATATTCATCCAAATAATTTTGTTCAGCTTTTCTAAAAATCTCAATAATGTGATCAGGATGACGACTATTGGCTGTAGGATTGTCGTTTTTAAATTGTCTAGATTTTGGATAATAATAAAATGTATCATTATTATCTTCATCTATTATTATAAAACAAGATTCTGTTTCATTACTTGATAAATAATAAATTTTTATATTTATCTTATAATTTTTATTTTGTGTCGTTTGAAATTGTTGATTTGTTAATAATTGTGTATTATCTTTTAATTCAATATTGTCAAAATTAGTTGTTTGTACCCAATTGGATTTAATACCACCTTGTTGTATTTTAATATATTTATTTTTATATTTTAAATATTTATCTTGATAATTCATAGATATATATATTATAATAGTTATTAATATGATAAAAAGACATTTTATAAACAATAATAGAAACATAATCATTATTTGCACGTTTAAAGCTTTGTTCTCCAGACATATATAAGAGGTGTCACTATCGGTGCAACACTAAAAGAGGAAAGAGTCTTATTCTGGGTTAATCTTTATCACAGTGTACCGTAACATTTTATTATACCCAAAACGGCGCCGTAGCTTTCATTATTCCCACACACCGATAGGAACCGGACTCCAAAGGATTTAATTCCTTTTCTTGTTGGCACGCTGACTCATCGTCCAATAACATTTCTATCAAAACATCATCAAACGATGAGTCAGCTGCCTAGCTGGGTGTGTCACAATCTATGTAACACTAAAGAGGAAAAGAGTCTTGGACTGGTTTAATCGTTATCACAGTGTCTTGAAATATATGAAAAATTACATTTTTTTATTTACTAGACATTTAATCCTTTCAATAATTTCATTATTATATGAACCATATATAAGATAAACAGAATCATCATCTAAATAGTAAAAAATTACTTTATTATTTTTATATTTTCTATCTGTTTCTAATTTTTTATTATCAATTTGTTGTGTATATGAATATATAAAAGATGGTATTTTTGCTTTTTTTATTTTATCATATTGCGATCTGGTATATAATTTAACTAATCCATTTAGATACATTACATAATCTTGATTTTTCTTTTCGCCTTTTTTATCTAGTCTAACCAATATTTCTTCAAGATGTTTATTATCTATATTCTCAATTGTATATTTTTTCCATTCTTTACCAAAATATTTTACCAACGAATCACGATATATTTTATTATTAAGGCTTTCATAGTTTTCTTTTGTTAATATTCTATTTCCAAGTATGAATACCCCTTTACAATCTTTATGATATTTTTGAGCAAAGAATTTAGCATGATGACATCCTTGTTCAAGTCCTATTACAATTATATTTTTTTTATTTTTATATTTTATATCAATTTGTTCATAAATCCATTTAGCATAATTTTCAAACTCCAAGTCTTCTAATGTAAAATTTATATTTATACCATATCCTGTATTATTATCATAATCAGCATATTTTCTAAAATTAACAAAATTTGGTTTAGGTATAAATACCTCACCCATTTTTTTTAATTGAGCAACAAAATTAGTTTTAATTTTATTTGTTTGATTATATGGAATCCATTCATACCATGATTTATAATTTTTATCAATATCTGATATTAAAATAAATAACATTATTATATATATAATTGAGATTTTAATATCAGATGTTGATAAAAATTATAAAAAAATATAAAAATTATATAATGTATTATATATAATGAGCGATAAAAACAATATAATAATAATAAAAGAATTAGATAAGGGTAGTAATGGTATAGTTTATTTAATTGAAATTAATAATAAAATATATGTATTGAAAAGACAAAAATTACTACCAACAGAAATTAAATTAAATTATAAGCATTAAATTTGGTGTGAAATCGATTTTAATAATTTCATAAATAAGTTGTCGAATCTAAAACAAAAATATTTTATGAAAATGTATAATTATGATATTAATAAATGTCATTATCAACATAAACCAAAATATATACACCCATTTATGAAAAAAGAATTAATTGCTAGAAATAAATCGAATTATTGTTTAGATATGGTTTTGGAATATAAAGGTAATACCATAAATAATATAATTAAAAAAGGTTTATCTATAAAAGAAAAATATTGTTTGTTAATTCAATTATTGTACGCCGTAGACACATTACATTCAAATGGTTATTTACATGCTGATATACATATAGGAAATATATTATATCAAAAAATAAAAACACACCAACTTAAAATATATGGAAAAATATTACCTTGTAAATTCCAATATTCGCTTATTGATTATGGTTCTGTTTGTCATGTCAAATATGATATGACGCAAAAAAGAAAAAAATATACTCTTGATTTATTACAAAAAAATTATGATGTCAGTTATCATATAAATCATAATATAATTTTACAAAATAGTATCTTATACGAATCTTCAATAGAAGAAAAAAAACAATTACCAAAAATTACTAGAAAAAAAATATTATTATTATTTTATAAAAATCAAACAATATGGAATAAAATCAAAAATATATTATATAATGATAACAAAGAATGGTTTAATTTGTATGAAAAAAAACAAATGATAAACGAACATTGGGATTAGTTAATAATATATTTACTTTGTTTAGTGCATTTAATAGAAAAAAATTTTTGGAATATAGTGGTTGGAATATCTATATACCGAATTTTATACATAGTGATGATATTATATTTATTGTTGAAAATGTAAAATATAATAAAAAAATAATTAAATATTTTTTAAATAAATTATAATTATTAAAATTAATAAAAGTACTTTGTGTTGATATATTCGTTACCTTTGTGTGTATTAAAAATAAATTATTATTATCACTGGTTTATATAATTACATATTTACTTAAAAAAAATACATAATATTCAAATACCAATATTAATGATGATTAAGAAATTGTTAGAGCCTTAAAACGGTTGTTTTAAAGACGGTACCATTAATTTTTTAGGACGCTTATTGCTTACATTAGGCTTTTTGATTACTTTAGTACATGTTTCGATTTCAATACCAAAGTTTAATTGTTTTTCATCAAAATCATCCATCTTCACATGGTCTATTGTATCTTTAAAAATATCTTTTATATCGTTAATTAACATGATAATTTTATCTCGCAAACCACTAATATCACCATAAAAATCGTTTATTCCACCACCAATATTCATTAAATTATTAATTGCTCTAAATTCAAAATGTGGTTCTAATTTAATTGTATCATCATCATAAACGATAATAGATGGTACAATATTTAAATCGTAATATCTATTATCATATATTTTATTATAATTTTTTGCCACATCATTTATAAAAATATTTATGTTAATAGAACAATAATAAGTATCGCCTCGAAATTTTGTTTTAAATAATTCAGTATATGTATTTTCACTAGGAAATAATTTAATATAAAAATTAGAATCTTTTATAAATAAAGTATAACGATCTCCCATACTGGTTACCTCATTATTGCGTAAAGTTGAAAAAACTAGAGGTTTCCCACATGCATTTTTGTTATCACTAGCCCATTCATCAAAATCACAAATATATTTTTCACTAAATAATATTTGATATTTTGTTACCCATATATACATTAATGATAGTATAAAATTAATATAAGTGACTGAATTTTCAAATCCTAAATCCTTATTATATGACGCATGAATATGAGTTTGTTGTGCACCTGTTTCCTTTTCAATATGTTTAGATTTATCAATCGCCTTTGATATTGAAGCAATATCTTCAATTTGTTTATATATTAAATGATCTTTTTTAATTATATCTTCATATGATATGATTCCATTATATATCCACTCAACATTACGATAGTTCTTATCGACTCCACATTCAAATGAATCTTCTTGTACTGGTTTAAACAGGTTTGTAATATTATTTCGTATTTCCTCCATATCAGGATCTTCAGATGGATTATAACCATACGAGTAATCTGGAACAGTTGGAACAGTTGGAACAACAAATAGTCTATCATCATTTTTTCTTTTTTCACCACCACCATCGTCATCATCACCATCACCACCACCACCATCGTCATCATCACCATCACCACCACCACTAATATTTACTAATTCTAAATATTTTTGTTTGTATTTTAAATATTTTTTTTTTAACATTATATTAATATACACTTGTTTTTAAAATAAATTGTGTGATACTACATTATTACAAATCTTGTTAAAAATTGAATTTTTTAATGTGATTATTATTACACGACTCTTGAAAAAAATTGAAATTTTATGATAATAATGGTTTTTAATATTTAAGTCATACATACCACTCAACACTAAAAGTAGTTTGTGTCACTCCCAACCCTCGCGTATTTTTCGACCTTTTTAAGTAAATAAGATCACCAAAACCCTCGCGTATTTTTCGCCCTTTTTAAGTAAATAAGGACATCTGCAACAAACAACAAAAATGGAGTCAAAAACCAAACTAAAGTTGGTATTGATGACAAATTGTGTATTGACCATATTTATTGGTTGCATAATTTCCATTATGTATAATGGAAATAGCAAATACATAAGATTTGGACCAAACGATGATCTTGAAGTTCTTGGAATTTTGATTGACACCAACACAAAATACATTTATTTTCAAATTTTGATGTTAATTGTTGAGGTTATTAATTGTTTTGTGAATGAGATAGCTAATCCAATTCTTGGATTTAGTGTGTACAATCCTGACAAAAAATATATCACTGACTTTACCAAGAATGAATTGCAATTTTTTGCGAATACTTTTTGGTTTGTCGGAAGTGTTCGTCGTGCATTGATGGTTGTCGTTTCGATATCACAAATTGACATTGCGATTCTACGAGTGTGTTACAGTGAAATTACATCAATATTCACAGTGCGAATGTTGTTGAATGATAAAGTATTTGGTGAGGATCCAAACACTGAAACACACAATGACGCAAACCAGGTGGTAGAACAGACCGACAACAAAACATTGAATGAGGAAACTGAGCCGTTTCTTGACAGCATGGTGTAGAGCAATCAGTGGTTTCTTAGAAATGTTTGAAAAAATAAAATAATTTATTATTTTATTTTTTTATTTACATTACTATATTTATTTTAAATTACAAAGTAAATAATTAGAAAGATTTAAAATTAATATTTATCCAAATAATTTTGTTCAGCTTTCATAAAAATTTCAATAATGTGATCAGGGGGGACGACTATTGGTTGTAGGATTGTCGTTTTTAAATTGTCTAGATTTTGGATAATAATAAAATGTATCATTATTATATTTATCTATTATTATAAAACAAGAATTTATTTCATTACTTGATAAATAATAAATTTTTATATTATACTTTCTATTTTGTATCTTTTGAAAATGGTGATTTGTTAATAATTGTGTATTATATTTTAATTCAATATTGTCAATATTAGTTGTTTGTACTCAATTGGATTTAACACCACCTTGTTGTATTTTAATATATTTATTTTTATATTTTAAATATTTGTCTTGATAATTCATAGATATATATATTATAATAGTTATTAATATGATAAAAAAGACATTTTATATAAACAATAATAGAATCATTATTTGCACGTTTAAAGCTTTGTTCACCAGACATATATAAAGTGTCTGTAATATGTGTTGGTGTAATCTTAAATAATTATTTATAGTAGGAAAACATGTGTAATTTTTTATTTAAAGATTATTTTTTATATTTAAATAATGGATTTGTACAATACAAATGATATTTATAAATTAAATAAAGATGCATCTATGAAATATTATAAAGATGAAAATTATAGAAATTTAATATTAATCGAACTTGAAAAATTAAATAGAAAATTAGAACTAGATTTAAGTGGTTGTGAAGATGTTGTTGATGTTAGTATATTAAATAATGTATATGTGTTGGATTTGAGTGGTTGTAAAAATATAACAGATGTTTCTACATTATCAAATATTCATATATTAAATTTATCGAATTGTGAAATTACAAATGTTAACATGTTAGGAAATATTTATTATTTAAATTTAAATAATTGTAAAAATATAACCGATGTAAGTTGTTTGGAAAAAGTACACATATTACATTTAATGTGTTGTGATAATATTATTGATATTAGTGTATTATGTAATGTTCATACACTAAGCTTACAAAGCCCGTCTATTATTGATGTTAGCTCATTATGTAATGTTGTTAATTTAAGTTTATCTGGATGTATTAATATCACTGATGTTAGTGCATTAGGACATGTTCATACTTTACGATTATGTGGTTGTGTTAACATTACAGATGTTAGTGCATTGGGTAGTGTGCACACATTGGATTTAGGTTGGTGTATAAATATTATTAATGTAAATGCATTATCAACAGTTCATACGTTATTTTTAAATTGTTGTACTAATATTACAGACTTTAGTGCGTTAGGTGGTATTCACGAATTATGTTGTAGTAATACTAATATTACAAATGTTAGTGATTTAAATAAAGTTCATACATTGTGGTTGAATGGATGTAATAATATTACAAATGTTAGTGATTTAGGTAATGTAAATACATTAATTTTACACCATTGTGAAAATATAACAGATGTTAGTGCTTTGGGTAATGTACATATGTTAGATTTAAATGGATGTATTAATGTAAGAGATGTTAGTAATTTATCAAGCGTACATACATTAAATTTAAAAAAATGTATTAATTTAATTGATGTTAGTGGGTTAAAAAATGTTTTTGATTTAAATTTAAGTTATTGTGATAATATTATTGATGTTAGTTCATTAAGTGGTGTTAATACATTAAATTTAAGTTTTTGTACTAAAATAAATGATGTTTCTGCATTAGGAAATGTCCATAATTTAATATTATATAATTGTGATAATATATCTGATGTTTCAGCATTAACAAATGTTCATAATTTACAATTAAGTTTATGTCATAAAATAACAGATGTTTCTGCATTAGGAAACGTCCATACATTAGGATTATATTCGTGTAATAATATTAGTGATTTATCTGCATTAGCAAATGTTCATACACTAGAATTAAATAATTGTAAAAATATAGTAGATGTTTCTGTATTAACAAATGTTCATACATTAGATATTACATTATGTAAAAATATTATTGATGTATCAGCTCTAACAAATCTAACAAATTTAATATTACATAAAAGTCAAACTCTTGTTAATATCGATATGTTAACAAATGTAAATATTATATATAATGATTTTTAAAATCATTCTTTAATTTTAATAATTAAAAATTATTAAAATTAAACTTTTTATATACAATATAATATATAAATGGGAGTTGAGAAATTCTTTTCAACAATAAATCGTAATTTTAATGTTATTAAATCAATAGACTTGGATAAATCGAATAATACAAATATTAATGCATCATATTTATTATTTGATTTTAACTCTATTATTCATCATACATCAAGTAAATTAATCGAAGAATTAAATAAAAACAATAAAGAAATAAATGATATCGAAATATTAATTATTAAAAAAGTAAATGATTTTATAATTAGTATATTAAAAGAATTAGATTTGAACAAGTTAAAATTAATGTATATTGCATTAGACGGTGTTCCATCTTTTTCTAAAATGTTAGAACAAAAAAAAAGACGATTTGTTGGTGATTTTATTGAACAATTATTAGAACCATTTGATGTGAAATTTTCATGGAGTAAAAATAATATTAGTCCTGGAACATTTTTTATGAATAAAATTACAAAATTTTTATCAAATATTAAATCAACAATTGATGGAGATGTAATAAATAAAGAAGATTTAATATTAAATTTTGATGATTATAAATATTACACTAAATTAAATAAATTTGAATATTCAGATACTAATTCACCTGGTGAAGCAGAAATGAAAATTTATGATTTAATGATTAATTTACCAAATGAAAATATTATTTTTTATAGCCCCGATTCAGATGTAATATTATTAAGTTTGATTTCAAAACAATCCAGTAATATTAATATTTTTAAATTTGAACAACAAACAGAGTTATTATCAATAATAAATATAGAAGAATTAAAACAATCAATATTTATTTATTGTAAAGATAGATTAACTAATACAGAAATAAATATTACTAATATTATTAATGATATTGTTTTTATATTTACAATATTTGGTAATGATTTTTTACCAAGAATAGAAGCAATACAAACAAATCAAGATTTTCTATTTTTAATTGATTTATATTTAATAATATTAATTGATAATGGATATATATTAATTGATAATAATATTTCAAATATTGCATTTTTTAAATTTATATCACTTTTAAAAACACACGAAAAACGATTGTTATTTAGAAATGCTAATCAAAATATTTATCAAAACTATAATTGGGTAAATCAAAAAAATTTTTATATCGATTATTTAAAATTTAAAAATAATGAAAAAACAAGAGATTCGTTTTATGATAATCTATTATTTTATATTGATCCAGGCAAGATGAATACAATTATAAATAAAACAAAATATGGATGTTTGGAATTTTATTTAATGAAACCAAATGATTTATTGGAAATTATTAAAAAAAATATATTATCTCTTAATTCTCAATTTACAATTGATATCTATAATATTAATAATAATTCACCTTATGAAAAACTTTATGAATACCAATATACATCTAAATTAAAAAAACATGTTAAAAATATGAAAGATCTAAAACCAAGAAATAAAGAATTATATTTAATCAATAATAAATTAGATAAATATACACAGATATTCGAACCAACAAGTAGGTTTAATTCAAGTATTATTAATAAAGATACTATTAATACACAGTTTTATTATAACACATATTTTAAAAAAGTTTCTGAAAAAGAAATTGTTAAAATATATTTACAAGGGTTTAAATGGATTACACAATATTATTTTGACAGAAATAATTCTATTGACGAAACATGGTATTATCCATATAATAAAGCACCACTACTTGATACAATTATTAATTATTATTCATCTATCATAATTGATACATTATCAAAACCTATTATTAATAATATCACACCCACAGAACAATTATTATATATTACACCAATTAGAATGAGTGATATAAATAATCCAAAAATGTTTAAAATGTTTGTAGATATACATTTAATTAATAAAATTAAAAATTTTATTGAAAAAAATCCACATTTTTTTTATAATTTAGATGAAATTTATAATGAAATTAAAACAGGAAATTTAACACATGGATTATTTGATTGTTCAAATTCTCATTTTATATCAAAATGTCATTACGAAATTTTAAATTTTATTATTAGTTTAGAACAATTTGTAAATACTTTTAGAAAATTATAAGAGTATACCAGCAAAAAAACCATTTCCAGCAACAATTGAATGAAATTTAGTCTCGGGATCTGGATATGTTAGTTGTGCTCTATAACCATACTTTAACATTTTATTTGTTGGAATATTCCCCCAATATATCATTTTGCCATTTGCTTTTAACCCAATATTTATTTCTCCTTTACAACTAATATCGATTATACGTTCTTCATCATCATCCAAATTTAATACAGGTAAATGTTTATTCTCGTGTGAAAGATCACCCCATATTATAATTTCTCCATTATTTCTTAACGCAATGTTATGATATTTTCCTGCACATATTTTTACTATTGTTTTATAATCACCAATATTATATGAAGAAATATCATAACATTCATAATTATCATCACAACCCCAAGATATTATTTCGTTGTCTGTATTTAAACCAATATTATGATTACCACAACATGCGATTAAAACAAAATTTTTGGTTGTTGGGTTATTAATCCATTTATCATCCAATAAAAGACCCCATGTATATACAGAACCATCTTCTTTAATGCCAACATTATGATTTTTACCACATGCAATTGTTTTAAATTTAATATCTGGTTCAGGATGATCATCATGTTGATCATTTGAATTACCCCCCCATATTAATACAGATCCATCGAATGTTAATCCAATACTATGATAAAGACCGCATGCAACCATTTTTATTTTTATATCATGTGGCGAATTTTCATATATATCAATTCCATGGTGGGTTTCTGGACTTGGATTACCAAAAGTAATAACAGTATTGTCTATTTTAATACCAACACAATGAGAACTACCACATATTATATCTTTAAATCTATCACATGGATTTGATGGTAAATAAAACATTCTTTCATCTTTGTCAAAATAATCTTCATCAAAACCATAGGCGGCATTATCCAATTCTTCATAACTGTCTCGTTCTTTAAAATCATTATGGTTGCCAGATATATTATCATATGTAATTATAGTCCCGTCTATTTTAAGTACAACCATTATTTCTTCACCAAGTGCTATTTTTTGATATTGTTTTTGTGTTTCAGAATTATGTATTTCTATGGCTTTTTCTCGGTCCACTTTATTGAGCCTTTTTATTTCCCAACTAGCATCAGTGACATAGCCATGAAATGGTTCATTGTTCAAGTTATAATAATAATAACCATCCATATGTATATCATATTCACCCCATATTCCAATAGTTTCTCCTCCTTTACAATTATTATAATATATATTACAATAATCTTTATTTTCTTGACTTTTTGAATACTCGA
>Ga0209491_10006810_pt1 | contig 15519 bp, 11 predicted proteins | sample BON02_FD_187213 | JGI IMG/M metagenome (GOLD analysis project Ga0209491, IMG submission 187213) | Freshwater microbial communities from Lake Bonney liftoff mats and glacier meltwater in Antarctica - BON-02 (SPAdes) (version 2) | ecosystem: Environmental > Aquatic > Freshwater > Ice > Glacier...
TCATGCAGAATGCGCTGCGTCCTGGCTGCACGGGGTTGGCCGTGTTGCCGCCCTCGGTAGCTGAGATTCGTACACAATGGGAACAGGAGCTGCAGCGTCGAATGCACTTGAAGTCTCCACACCAGGCTGATCTGCTTTAACCACGCCAAATTTGCAACCATCTCTGCTGCGCCAAGTTCGGACATTCGTTTGCACGATGAGCCCCTCTTGTTCAATTCGCCACTTGTTAATCAACACGGTTCAACATAACGTGGTCGAATATTTATTTTTAAAACAGACTTGCTTGCATGCAAAGACTACCCTCTGTTTGTTGGTGGACACGCACGAGCTGGGCGTGCACCAGGCGGCAAACGTGAAGTGACGTTGGGTTCGCACACCAACTGATTTTCTCACCGTATCAGACTTATTCCAGTAATTCAAACGATGCTGTTTGCACACCTCTGTGTCAGAACGCGACATGTATGCGAGAGCATTTAAAACGTTTTTGTCGGGAGACCAGCTCCCTGGTCAAAATAGCCGATTGGCTGGCGTATAAACTGTGGCGACTAAGCAAAATGCAAACATGTCCGTCGTCGTTGGTGTGACGTGCCTCGTGCGAGAGGACCAGCATCCGAGAGCGATAATACACCAGGAGTTGATGAATAAACAATGTATCAAACTCACAAGCACTTGTTTGTCCAAGACTCGTTGTGAAGTATTCATTGACAATGTCACACTTGTCCAAATCACAGTACTTTTGTTCAAACTCTCGTAATGTGGAAACATATGCCCTCCAACGACACGGCATTGCGTCAAAAAATGGGTGCTCGTCTGCGGGACGCATGTGTGTGTGTGTTTCGCAGGCACATTCTATGATTTATATACGGCCAGTGAGAGGTTTGTTTGGTGTGTGTGTGATTATTGATATGTGTGTGTTTGTGTATTTTGTGTGTTTTTTTCATGTGTGTAGGGGTCGGCACCAGGAGAGTTCTATTTTGGGCAAATGACACTCAAATGCGCATAAAAGGACTGGATTCGGCACAGCTGCCCACAGACCATCATGAAGCGCAATTACAGTTCCGTTACGACCAACCCAGACATGCCAGGTTCCGGTCCCACATCTCCCGACAACGGCAACAGCGACTTCCTGCATGAAGACATGGGAGACTATTGGGCGACAGCTTTCGGCAACGAAGCCCGTGTGCACCAGCTTTTCGTATACGTAAAGGTGGTATTCGGCGACAATGCAGACATTGCATTCTATAAGCACGTCGATGCTACCATGACGATCAAAGACATCAAGAACATGATCACACGCAAGAACTTGCACCCCTCTGTTGCCGAACACCCTTTGAATATGCGCATGCAGATCAGTGGTGGTGCTTGCATGATGATTGGTGCAGATTTGCACGGCGTTCCTCATGGCGACGGCCCCCGCACCGACGAAGCAAAGAAACACATGGGAAAGGACAACCAAACACTCAAGGATGTGATGTTGGCGTACGACGGTGTGCGTTTGCTGTTGGGACATGAAGTCGTCGACAAGGATGTGAGAATGGCAGTTGTGTTGTACTGGTCGACTGTGTGCTGAACGTCAAGAAGCGGGATATACTGTACTTTTGCTTGATATAAACATAAAACGGCTGAAATGCTCAAATTGCCAGTGATGTTCCCGTGTTTTTGTCTGATGCATTAATTTCGACTCCTCTTTTACGCGTCCAAGAACAGCAGCAGCTGAAGCAAGTCTCACAGGCAACCAGACCCATACAACAAAGTGCTCCCAGCACACATAAGCAGTCGTCAATTCGGGTGAATCTTGACGAATAGGAATGGTGTACTGCACAGTCGTTTGCATTTACGCTGACACGTGCCTTATCATCAGAGGCACAGGTGGCACACCGTTTGTACTCTGAGTCCATGTAAACCCCGAATGAAATTCACCAAGCCGCACCTCTTATACACACACACAGTTGTACAATATGCCTAGTGATTTTGTTTATACAGTCAGGATACGCACACATAAAAACGACTATCATGCCATGGGAACATCCCAGATTTTCCCAATGTTAATGCCTGGAGATTGATGTTGGAAATCTTGACGGGCAGGGACCGAGTGGCATCCACGGCTCGTACTTGCAGAAACATACATAGTGGGCCCAGTGGGACCACACTTTAAAAAATGTCAGGCAGTCTGTCAAAGGTCCAGAGGGAGGTACGGAGTGCCTTGTTTTGTGAAAATGGCAATCGTGCATAGCAGTGAAGCTAATCATCGCAAATCACGCTTTGCGACCATTGCTATCGAGTACTAGGGCCCTACGTAGCTTTTGCCACCGCTAGAATTGCGGAACCTGCGAACAACGGGCATGGTGTGTTTTTGGTGCTATTTCGGGGAGATTCGGGGAGAGATAGGGCTCTATGGCTATAAAAGGCATCGATTTTCCAGAGAAGTCCAAGAATAGTCCGCTGTGGCACGATGTTGACTCCAGTAAAAGGAGTGATGGAGACACAAGTAAAAGGAGTGATAGAGACACAAGCCATGAACGAGGATGGTGGAGACACAAGCTATCCACGATATTACATTATTAATGGTTTTCAGTCCTGCCGGTACGAGAAAGATGGCGTAACGCGGATCCTTGATCCGTCCGGCTATCTATATGCACGCAAGATGGAGTGCGACACTGCCACAAGCATCTGTGTCTGCACCAAGCACACGAAATACAACTATTCCAAGTTGCGAGAGATCGTGCGTGTGCGAAGCATTACTAACGATGACCACTACATCACTTCTCCCGACGAGGCGCGCAAGCCCGACATGAAGCATCTCAGCATCAAATGCAATGTGCCATGGGTCTGTCAATGGCCTTACGTCATTACCGACTGGTCGATGACCTGTGTGCGCATTGATTCTGTGGAAGAGCCCGATTTCTGGTGCGAGCTGCAGGCACACATGCTACCAAAACCGGGGTCATACAGCCCGAACCCACGCATGTCTCCGACGAGTATGGAGATTTTTGGTTTTGAATAAAAACACGATGGTGTGCAAAAAAACGTGTGAAAATCTATCTGAACTTGCGGCTAATATCAATGGCAAGCGCGCGAGTATGAAGGTTGTTGATTTTTGCAGTGTGTGAGATGGTGTCGGGCATACAGTGTGTTTCTGTTGTTTTATTATTCAATAAAAATGCAAAAGGCCGATCACACGACCCGTAGGCCTGAGTGTGGTCTCAAAAACACACCACAGATGTCGCTTACAAGCACACATTATCACCACAGAATCGGCTTTAGTATGTGTTTTGGCTTCGCCAAAGGTTGGATATGAAATGTGTGCTTCGAGGTGCGGCATCGACTTGCTGGTGATTTAGCCAATCCAGATTTCAAGTCGGCCTAGTGTGCGTGTGCTGTGCAAAATGCCTCTTCGATCAGACTCTTGCGCAGATTTGCCATGCGTGCGGCCTGTGTGGCCTCGTGTATTACTATCTGGGAACGTGTAAAGTGGCGAGGAGGCATCATGTAAATTCCTTGGACGATTTCATCAATTGTTATCATAATTGAGTCGGTGGTCATGGTAGGTGGGTTTTGTGCCGTATACCACAGCAATGTCTCGTTTAAACGAAATATCGTGGAAATGCGTGAGAACGACGAATCTCTATTTCGGGCAACGTCCATATATGCACAGATCCTGACGCGATTACTCGCACACACACACGAACGCGGGGTTCAGCATGATAGAGTGGAATGTCGGTGTTGCGGAGGATTCTATTCTGGCCGATATGAGTGAGGTATTAATGATAAGCGAAGACACCACCCAATTCATGTATGCCGACGACAAGGATGAAGCACAACACATGCCCGATGACACAGTGTTGATGATTTCATTGGCACCAATACGCTCCACCATGTTGTTGAGGGCCGACATTGCGGGGCGTTGCGAATCTTTCCCCAAACACACGCCTGCCGTGTGCTTGATCCCAGTACATTCAAAAAAGCGCAGCAGGCAGCACACTGCCACGGCGATTTCTGTGCTGAACGTCCACTTTGCCAGCAACCGCAATCCGAGCACTTTCGACAAGCACAAGCTGGCCGTGGAGACTGGCATCACTGTGGGTCAGGTTAATATGTGGTTTAACAACAAGAGGAAACGGACATGAAAACATGATTTATTAAACAGTATCGCCCTACCACACTCAAATGGACCTCTGTTCCTCGCATTTCCCACCACTCCCCTTGTACTCATTTCAGTCGACATCCGCAACGTGAGAGATGCTGTGAAAATCCATTGTTCAGCGTATTATCAAGTCGGATTCTATCAACCACACGGCACGCAGCCCGCTACTAGAAACACTCATTTTCTGACCTTGTATAGATAGTTCCAGCAGTCGGCAGTTGCATTTTTGCGAGTTGTTCCGTACAATGCGCGAGTAGACTCTCTTGGTTCATCAATTTCGCTCTGTATGGTGGTTGCAACTCGTGTAATCTATTCTCGTGGAAATACACGTTTCCTGAAGGCGCAGCATTATTTCTTCGAGATATTATATGGGGGTTTCAAGCGAGACGAATGTGCGACAAGTTTTTAATTGATAGCCTTCAAAAAGCAACAAAGCTCAGGCCGGCCGATGCCAGATACAATTGTCTTCTCAGCAATGCTCCCTATGTTCGAGCCAGGCATGGGGCTGCTTTACACATCAAAGTGCTCTGTTGTGGATTGCTGTGATGTGCCAACTGCAGGCTGCACTATGGGGGGTGTGGCGAATATGGTCGCGTTGTTGTAGACGAATTCGCAGATGAGTTTTTGAACGTATGTGTGTGGTTTGTTCGTGTCTGGGGTTGTGTTATTTTCGTCTTTTTCAGTAAAGTTGGCTGCGTTCATGCGCCGGAGCATCTCGTTGGTTTGTTGTATCAGCTGGTTGACGTCGAGGACTTCCTGCTGGAAAACGGCGAATTGTGTTTCAAGCTCCTTCAGTCTGCATTCCAGTACAAGTGTCTGCTGTAGAACGGGATTCATATTTGACATTGTACAGCAGGGAGCAGGAGTCACAGCATAGGATGGCTAGGACTGCCATGTGAGTGGCAGTTTTTCATTTTTTTTTCGCGCTGCTCATATATGGGCAAACTCGTTCCTGTATATGGCAAGCCCGGCGACTAGTGTATTCAATAAAAACACTCAAGCGTTGAATTGGGGATCTATACACGTGTCTGCTGTGCGGGCACTGGTGGATGAAAGAATATTCGGCAACATCACTGGATTTTGAAGAGTCCACAGCAAATACGCATGCAAAAAAAAATACCACCAAACGCACAGGCATTCGAATTTAATCATGCAACCGGGTGTCAAATGTGCGTAGAGATCGCCTGGCAGGTGAAAATGGCCAAAGACATTGACAAATGACAAAGTGTGCGATGTATGTTATGTGACTATCAAATTCGATTCTCCTTAGTGTTTGACACATGTCACAGCACGAAACGCTGTGAGACTTGCACCTAACCCCCCGACGATTCTGTGAAGTTGTTACAGATCGTGATAAATCTGACAGCAAGACAGATGCTGCTCATACAGAAATATTGTTTCACATACCACCCTCGGCACTGCCAGTAGTGACCTTATCAATGGCACTACCGTGCCCACCACCACCACCGACTGCATGGCCAGCGCCGCCTTCATTGCCAGTGGAATCAACATTATCCATCTCAGGGTCATCATTGGCGCCATCAGCGTCATCATCATTCATAGCTGTCATAGCAGCAAGCAGACTTTTATTCTTCGTGGTCAATGCCTTACATTTCGCAGTGGCGACCTGTGCTACCTTTATTGCTGCGTTTTTTTCCTCGGTGGCGACCCGTGCTGCCTCTACGGCTGCGTTTTTTCCCTCGGTGGCGACCCGTGCTGCCTCTACTGCTGCGTTTTTTTCCTCGGTGGCGACCCGTGCTGCCTCTACGGCTGCGTTTTTCCCCTCGGTGGCGACCCGTGCTTCCTCTACGGCTGCGTTTTTCCCCTCGGTGGCGACCCGTGCTGCCTCTACTGCTTGTTCCATCTTCTGAGTTGCCAAATCTTGCGCAGTTTTAGCTGCGTCCCGTTCACCTTGAGTAGCGAGCAAGAAGGAGTTTTTCTTTTCAAGCTCATCTTCGTGTAATTTTTGCTGCTCTCCAGACTCGTTATTTGTCACAGCACTTCGCTCCATATAAACGATTTCCGCGTAATGCTTGACTATTTTCATGAAATTTTCGTTGAAGTGACTTATAGCAGAGGTTAAATATACCCCGGAAATCTTGCTACCACCATCACCGCCACCATCACCGTCACCACCACCGTCACAATCACCACCACCGCCACCACCACCACCGTTACCACCACCGTTACCATCACCACCACCGCCACCACCGCCACCACCGTTACCACCACCGTTACCATCACCACCACCGCCACCACCGCCACCACCGTTACCACCACCGTCACCATCACCACCACCGCCACCACCACCGCCACCACCGTTACCACCACCGTTACCATCACCACCACCGCCACCACCACCGCCATTTGCAACAACACCCTCCGTATCACCTTCATGTCGACCTTCAACTGCTAGGGTTGTATTCGCATGTGCACGTCCACCTCCACGTCCACCTCCACGTCCACTTCCACGTCCACCCCCACCTCCACCCCCACCTCCACCTCCATGTCCATCTGCATTGCGCTGTCGTGGGCCAACTACGGAATCAATTGCAAGCTCTTTCCCTTTTCCACTTTTCAAATCTGTTTGCTTTCCATCTGTGCTCACTCCACCTTCTCTCTCTCCAACCTTGCTCGCATTTGTTCCTGTCTCTACATCCTTTCTCTCACCCTCCACATTATCTCCCTCTCCCTCATTGCTCGCATTTTTTCCTGTTGTCACTGCTGACGCCAAGGAATTTTTCCAACCTGTTTCACCCTCCACACTATCCCTCTCTACCACATTGCTTGCATCTTTTGCTGCTGTTCCACCCTCCACACCACCTCCCTCTCCCTCCTTGCTCGCATTGTTTCCTGCTTTTTCACCTTCCACACCACCTCTCTCTCCCGCATTGCTCGCATCTTTTCCTGCTGTTCCACCCTCCACACCATCACTTTCTGCAACCCTACTCGTATCTTTTCCTGCGATTTCACCACCCACACTATCGCTTTCTGCAACCTTGCTCGCATCTATTCCACCATCTCCACCTTCTCTCTCTCCAACCTTGCTCGCATCTTTTGCTGCCTCCTTACCATCTCGACACACTTTCTTTCCCGCTTTGTCCACACCACTTCCTGCCTCACTACCCATACTACTAGAGTTTCCGCCCTGACTGCCACTTGTTGTGGCTTCATCAACACGACGTTTTTTACTAGCATGTACAGCCTCGCTTGTTTCACTCGAATGAATACCTTTAGCCGATTTCCCGCTTTCAGTAGAACTAGCTACCATACGAGCATCTGCAGCAGCTGCAGCTGCAGCACGTCGCAGCTCTGCATTGGAGAAGCCGCAAGAATTGATAATAGAGACACCAGAAATATCCATGTTACCGGGGGCAGATGATGACGCCAAGGAAGTGGATGATGTTGTGGTAGGCATTGATGTTGTGGTGGGCATTGATGTTGTGGTAGGCATTGGCAGCTGTGTAGTAGGAGTCGAATGGACAACTACAGAGTCTTCGCGCAGACGTCTGCCGTTTGCAAAGACGGTGCCGCCCTCTATGTCATCACAACAAAAGTTAAATCAACAACACAACACACAAAAATGTCTCTGTGCTGGGACATATGTCCGGACTCTCCATATCACAAGTAGATTCAATAAACGTACCGTGTGTACGTACATATGTGCTCGAGAATATAAAACACACGAAATTCGGGCGTGGAGTGCACATGCAAATCGAAAATGCGACACAAAACACAGACTATACCATTGCTGCTGTGAATAAACGCAACCACGCGTCCAAAGACTGTCGAGGTTGAGAGTCCCAAAGATTTGGATCCATATGCAGCCTCTGATGCTGTGAATGTCTTAGTACTTAGGAATAAAGAGTGTGGGGGCAAACCTTCATAAGGACGAACAGCATCGGACTCAGTGTGTATGGCCCGACGTTTGCCTCCATTATTGTTCTCCGAGACACCGCTGTTTCCAGATGCGACAGGCGGGGATTCGGGAGACCCCTGTCGCTTTTGGCCCACACTGGCAAAGTGTTGCAGGTCTGTGCTGCTGCTTGGCTTTTGTGGCACACTGCCTTCATCTTCAGAATCCAAATTACACCATGTCTGCACCACTTCTCCTTCCACCTTTTCTTCCTCTTCTTGCTCTTCCTCCTCCTCCTCTTGCTCTTCCTCGCTTTGTACTGACTTCCCTTGACTGTTCGCCTCAGCCGCGCCTCCTACGCCATTGGATTTGCGTTTATGCGGCACATTTGGTCCTGTGAAACTCTTGACCGCGGCAACACAGCGCTCAATTGTGCATGTCTGACTCCAACAAGTGTCGTCTTCGTGAACATCTCCTATGGTCAGATGTGATTTCATAAGGCCGTTGACGGCATTAATCGAAGGCTGAAAAAACATGAATACTTCCGGGGTGTTCTGCCACATTTTATCAGTGATATTTTTGTGAAATTTGATTGTGCTGTTGGCGAAAATCGCCTTGCATTCAAACATTCCGTTGGGTTCTTCTGGCGTTCCAAGTGTTGAGAACAATTTGGTCATCAAGATGAAAACATGGCCAAGCTGTGTATCATTTTGGCAAGAAACCATGGTCGCATGGCATCGCAAACCTTTTGGATTCTTTTGCATTATAGGCACAAGGAGTTTGGCGTAGTTCTGCAGGCAGAAACAAATGAAAATTGGTTGTTAGGTTTTGCGTGCACACACATATGCTCAAACACACGCCAAGTCACACACACCCATGCTCAAACACATGCGAAGTCAAACACACAGACACGCTCAGAAACACACCAAAAACACAGTGCACAAAATCCACATATCACAAATTCAACCCTGCATTCTTGGGAGAGCAAACTTGGGACTCCAGCTAGCACTTCAGTGCTGGTTTGCGTTAGCCGCTCGTTGAATACTGGAGGGCGGCGCCATTTAAATCCAAGGAGTTTGCAGGTTTCTTGTACCGTGATGTTGTTGCCAGCTGAATCTTGCAATCTCGGAGTCTTCGCTTTGGCACCCTGATTGCTCGTCGCTTGGGCATCTAGGTTGCTCGACGCGTGAGCATTTAGACTGCTCGCTCGTGGCTTCGCTTGGGCATCTTGATTGCTCATAGTCGTTGCTGAAGCACTTTGTTTGCTCTCACTCGACGCTGCATCACCTGCAAACAACACATACCAATTGCCGATACGGTGTCAAATGCCACAGCAGCAGTCAGAGAGGTCATATACAGCCGGCGTGTACAGAGACAATACGAAAAAAGCAAACGCGCAATCGTGAAGTGTAGATGATTCTCGGGCATATCTGCAAGCATGCCAAACGGAAAGTGTGTGCATGCAGCACATAGACCTGTCTCTAAGTATTTGAGGCCAAACACACCGCTGTACATGTACAGGCGTGCAGCACGCGAACTTTGACAAAGACAGAAAGCGCAAAACATGGTGAGCATGCAAAAAACACAGCTATCGTCCAAAACAACCGGCAAGCATGCTGTAACAGAGCTGCAGATGCACACCATTACTCGTGCAGACCCTCACATTGCTGTCCAAGATGCACATGCATGCAGCCAGCGAACTTGGATAACGACAGAAACGCGGGCAAACACGGTCAACATACAAAACAAAAACATAGCTATGGGCCGAATCACACACAGGCATGTTGCAACAAAGCTGCGGATGCACTGCATTACTCGTGCAGACACTCACCGCCGCCCTTCGTCGCTTTCCCCCCCTTCCTCCTTGGCATCGTGCCGACCGCTCGTGGTTTCAATCGTTGAAAAAAAACACTAAAAAAACAGGTTCGCGAACAGTGTGCGAACTGAACCACGAACAGGGGTAAAATTGAACCACGAACAGCACGCGAACTGATGCGCGAACTGATGCGCGCCATCACGGTATATGAATGACCCGTCGAGGTGTTTTATATGCACGTTTGGATTGGCGATTACAACGAGCCGCAAGCACGATCATGCGCATGTCCACGCGGGGCCACCCGTATGTCTGCCCGGGCATTGTGCTACGCGATGGGCGTGCGCGCGCGCGGACTTCCTTTTGCACGGCACTGCACGCAGCTGAGCATAACCAGGACAATGCGATTTTTCAAGTCGAATACACTGCGCGTTGTTTGCGTGTGATGCTGCTCGCACATTACGACGAGCACAACAATGTGGAGCTTGCTATGAAAAAACATGTGCGTAAGCTGTTTGAAACCCGCACAGCATGGAAGCTTGGCACCATTTTCCGTGCTGTTTTTTGTAGGCTTTTTTTCTTCAAAACGGTGTCTACTACCAAGGATGGGTCGCTGCTGTTGCAGGCAAACACCGAGTGTGTGGGTTTTGACCTATGTCGCCTGCTTTTCGAGGGCTCTGGCGCTCCCCCCCTCGACTTGCACTACGCCAACAAGTGCATTGCGCAGATGAACTGGTCGCAAGATCTGGATTCTGAACTCTTTCAGATCCGCCAGACAAGCACATTCCTACAAAACGAGGCGTTTTTGACGCCAAACACGCTAGTGAACTGCAATTTGATCCCGACGCACATGCGCGACAACATCAACTTGTTCCGTACTGTGCGCGAGGCCATCGCGATTTGCGCATCCTTTCGCATGTGGCGCGACGGCTTGTCTGCTTGTGGGGCAATTTCTCTTGTGGTGAGTATGCAGGGGTTGTCTGCTGATTTTTTCACATGATGCCACTAAAACTCCCATACACACGGAAAAACACCCACGGGGGGCAGCGGTGTTGCTGAAATATGCATACGACGGCCGAATTGCGTTTTTATATAAAGGAGCGTATTATTTCACTTGTGCGTGTGTATGGTTCGAAATACCGTGTGTTTCGGGGGGAAACGTGGCTGCATGGGGGACTACGAAGCCTTTCCGGCCGTCAATGACCCCCCCAAAATGCGACAACAACCGCTTCCTCTGCACTCGGTGCTGTGCTGTATATCACAAATCTTGCAGCAATTTTCGCATCAACAGCAGAGGATCCGAGCGACATTGGCGTAGGGTGGCAAGCAGGATTGAAAGTCGAGTTGACCGAATCACAGGCAGACACCGCCTCTGAACACACAACATCCTGTGCGCACCATGCAAACATGCCGCGAAGTCGAGAGTACCCATGGTTTCTGGCGATGCGTGCAAAATCGTACGGTGTAGAGCAATTTTGGCTGTAAAAAATCGGCGTATTTCTGTACCAAACACTATATACGATGGCACTGGAGACAGGGACAAGACCAAGGCAAGTTTCGCGTGCATCTGGCACCGGTGCAAGTCGCAGAATGAGTGACAATGCCATCTACAAAACGCTTAACGACAACGGGATTGTAGCGTTTATCCAGAATTTGCTGGCCGTCGTATGGCGTGAGAATCCCGAAATCAATCATGACACATCCGAGCTGGTGCTAGAATACGCAAAGCAGGGTCGAGCCGCTGTTTCTGAACGCATGTCACTCCATGCCGTCAAAGCCACGCTCAAGCGTGCGATCAAGCAAAGGTCACCCGACGTTCAGTCGAGATATTTCTTCATCCTGACACGGGTCAATGTGATGGAACTGCGAACGCTGGGTCATAAAATCATCAATTTGATTCAGGAAAATAGACTCAAACGACAGCAACACCTCACTCTTCATGGATATGAAGAGAGCATGTCTCGCAAGCACTGGGCGCTCTCAAACGACTTTTTACTGGCACATGCCAAGGACGACGACCGAACCCAGGCAGAAAAAATACACGACGTAGCATTGGCATCGAAAATGGGCAGCTGGGACACAGCAACGGGGACGTGGCAACACGCCAGCAATCCGGTCTCATCACACCAACTTCCTCTTCCGTATCATGACAATACCCCGCGCGGGCATACACCCGACGACCTGCGCCCAGAGGAGCCTGTTTCGACCAGCCCGTATCACACAGACACCTATCCACAGCACCCCTGTATGTATGTGGTGCCGTATCCGGTCTGAAAAGACTGGGTCGGCTGATTTGGGCACCCGTGAGGTTCTGTTGGATTTTTTGTGTGCTTCAGAGGTGGTGGTATGTGTTTGTCCAGGAGGAACTGACTATGGGTTGTAATGGCATATGCAAAGAAACGTCTTGACTTTGCATAACCGAGGTAGTTTCCGGTAGAGGGACTCTCTAAACACATTCTGGGCTCGGGGGTTGAGTTGAATTAATCAAGAGACCACAACGATAACAACAAGTGTACTAAGCTGGTGGCGAGCACCCGGTTCAACATAGGACTCAAAAACCTGTCTCAGATCGAGGGATAGGCTTACCTTGGACAATAAAAAGTTTATTCATTTGAAAAAATTGTGAAATTTCGCCATTCGGAAATCACCAGAGTGAGCACTGGTGGTGCCGACGACTGCTTGCAAAATAGCACACAGTTGGTATTGCTCGCGATGGTTCGGCGTGTGCGTGTGGAGGAGCGCTTTCAAGCCCACATTTCGTAGGCTGTGGGTAACTTTTCCTGCGGCAGGCCGTGCAATGCAACGAATATAACGCTTTGGCAAGATATATAAAGCAGGCCACCAAAAAAAATCACACGCTTGTGCTGCGCGGATGCCGTACGCGGATGCCGGGTGGCTAAACGTGGATCCGGTTCTCGCAATTGAACGATTGGCGCTGTTCGAGGCCCTCAACAACGAGCCAACCCAAAGACTCGTCAATGAAACAAGCAAGCTGTCCGTACAGGATCTACTCAAGCTGATGTCGTGCAAGGACGGGCAGTTTTGGGACAAACTCCTGAACGAGGTGGACGCTGGCACCGAATTTCACATTACCGCCATTGTCTATACCCTCCTCACAAGAATTCCACACCGCACCACAGTGTATCGCAAGCAGTGCTCCGAGATACTGCACACAGCCCTCCGCATGCGTGCAGGGCTCATGGTTTTGCGCATTATTATCCAGACATGCCCGCTTTCGCTGGTGTACGCTTCGGATCTGAACGGTCAGACGATAGCACATCTTGCCATCACCTATGGCTGTGAACTCGACCTCATCCGAGTGATGGTGCAAACCGATCCGAAAGTCGCGCAATTGACGGACGCAAACGGTCTCTCGCTGCTGCACTATGCCGTCCTGTACAAGATGCCTTTTGCAATGGTGCAGTATCTGTACAATGCCAACCCGGAATCCATTGTGTATCGCACATACAACAAGAAAGAGGTGGCATACCTGCCCGCCAAATACGACGGCCGGTCTCCCGATTACAGGGTTTTTCTCGCCCCTGGACTCGGCACGCCGCTGTGCATTGCACTCCACCAGAATCGCACTCTGCTCACCACCACACAGAACCAGCCTGTCATAGAATTCCTAGAACAGTATTCTAACAAAGTCAATCTGGTGCCAGATAGCTCGGGCGACATCCCTCTGCTCAAGCTGATCAAAGGCAAATATACAGAGCACACCATGCTCTCGCTCCTCGAAACATTCTTGCAGTGTCACTCAGAGTGCGGGGGCACAGCCGCCCTCTACACAGATGCCGACGGGCATATCCCCCTGCAGGTGGCGGTGCAGCGTGGACTGTCGCACACCTGCCTGCTGACAATATGCAGCTTTTCGGTGACACGCATCCCCTTGCTCATGAATATGGTGCGCACAAACACATGCGACGCCGCGGCCAACAACAGCGCCCTGGTCAACGGCATAGTGCTCAGCAATGCCCCCCACAGCACACAGTTTGACGCGGACGGGTGCATGCTCAACGTAGTGGGATTCTTTGCCACGCTTCCCGCAATGTGTATGGACCAGCTTTCGGACTGGACCGCCCCAACCACATATTACACCAAGAAACAGACCGTCATGACGTTCGAGGAGGCACACAAGTGTGCAAAAGACATATCACAGTGGATCGTCCCGCGCAACTCTCTCGTGCATTTTCAGGGCAGCATTGTGGCGCGCATGCTTCGCCTGCTCCAGGTCGATTTCCTACGTCTTCCGCGGTTGATGCAACCATTGCAAGAATACCAGCGTAGTCTGCAGCAGGAGGAGTGTGTGCAGATTTTCGCACTCGCATGTGCAGACGACAACCACCAGCACGCAACAGAACCAACACAACACCACCAGCGCGAACTTATGGCATGGGTGGAGGACGAGAAAAATACCGCAGCAATGCGAGGAAATAGGGCTGGTAAAGCACAGCGAAAGCAAATGCGCAGAATCGCATACCAGGCAAGCGACCCCATCCTCCCCGTCTCACTGCTGAACCTGGTTGATCCACAGCCACACAACGCCGAGAATCCCAGGCAAAAACACACTAGCTTGCACTGGATCGCGCGCCAGGAAACAATCGAGCAACTGTACCAGCAGCACTTGGCAGCATCAGCGGTGTCTGCCCTGGAACCAGACCCAACACACCCGTTTATTTTCGGAAAGAACATGAAACCATTCCCACACACACAAAACGTGGCATTATCCCACACTATTGTCCATGAACCACACCAGTTGAGACCACCTCCCTCGCCAACGGGGCTGGACGCCCCCGATGCAACACCAGCCAAACACGAAAAAACACCCGTAGCCGCCAATGCGTGGATGAACGACAGCTTCATTGCGCGTTTCGACGCCGCCGTGCACGTTTCACAGCAGAGCACCAACCCCTCGCTCATTCTCGACGCACTGACAAACAGTGCTGGCCCTGAAAACGACAATGACGTGTGTGTCTTGTGTCTCGTGAATCCACGCAACATTGTGCTACTTCCGTGCCAATGTCCCGCTTATTGCAACGAGTGCGTCGACACTACCTCTGCGTCAAAACACATCCAGCATTACCAGTGTCCACTTTGTCGGCACATCGTTCTCACCACAGAACCCGTCAAAGTGCCACAACTGTAGCCACATATGCTCTTGCACCCCTCTTTTTGCCGGGATTTCGCTAATTTTCTACCATACACACACACATTTGGACATTTTACACTCCAAACGTATTGGGTAAGCTGTTTTTATTGGCATGACTTAATAAACTCGTGCTTGAAACATGCTACTCAACGTGTGCTGCGGAGCTTAGCAAGTGTTGAGAAACACTCGGAGATGTCGTGCAGTTTCTCGGCAGACACGTTGGAAACTCCATCTAGAGTCCACCAGCGATCTAGCTCACGCTTGTCCTCCCCAGGTTCGGCGCCGCCCAAGAGAGACAGCAGGGGTTTGCGCAGCAGTTTGGCCAAAGTCTTGGTGACCGCATCGATTTCCGTCTTGCGGGTGTTCTCATTCGCATCCGTGTGTTGTTTCTTGTTGCGTTTTTCCGACATGGTGTTTTGGTGGGAGGAAGCTCGATTTCTGGCGTTTTATGTGAGTTTCAGAGACAATTGCTATTTCGGGCAGGTGTATTTGCGATTACGGCTTTTTTTAATGATAACAAACTATAATCGAGTACTGGTATCAGCTTTTCTATG
>Ga0209491_10006812_pt1 | contig 15516 bp, 16 predicted proteins | sample BON02_FD_187213 | JGI IMG/M metagenome (GOLD analysis project Ga0209491, IMG submission 187213) | Freshwater microbial communities from Lake Bonney liftoff mats and glacier meltwater in Antarctica - BON-02 (SPAdes) (version 2) | ecosystem: Environmental > Aquatic > Freshwater > Ice > Glacier...
AGATCGCATGCTGATGTAGTTCTTTTTAAACCTGCAAAGTTACTTTCTGTTTTCAAGACAGCTTGCACCCATTTATGATGCCTTTCCTTTCCAAGCACCACAACAAGCGGGACGGAACGGGACGCCGGCACATTTGTTCTTTCGTTCTTTTTCCCCCTCATGTGATGGTGTGGCCCGGCTCTCACCAAGTGTAAAAAGCTTGAGAAACTTTACAAGTATCCAGCGCGTCCTTTGCTCCAGGAAATGCCACGCCCAACGCCAACCAAAGAAAACACGCCACATGGGCCACCAAGCCCCCCCCTTTCTATCCGTTACGAGAGGGCGAAGAAACAGCAGCGTCAAGTTGTTCGGGCGGACTGGTTTCCCGCCCTTGCTGTTTTTCAAGCCTCGAAGACCTGCCCAAATCATGCCTTCGGGACTACGCACCGCCGGCAGGAACCATAGCGACGCAACACTGCTACACATGGTCATCCCCATACGCACACCAAATTTTGGGTCTGGCGCGCCTCCCAGCCATTGAAAGCCTGCCTTCCAAGCCAGGCCAGGCCAGTCAAGTCAGTTACTTCCGCAACGCCGTCGTCTTTCCCGCCAAGAGGGCTCCGATGGACGCCACCGCGTTGTGGACACAAACCATCAAATCCACAGGTAATGCCTCGTAACACCTCGTACACTGTCTTGGCAAGGTGTACGAGGTGTTGGCAAGGTCCAGGAGCGGGTACAAGGGATGAAAAAAACAGGCACAGAAAGTGCATGCAACTCTTGGATGCTCCTCTCCACTCCACTTCTTCCTTCTTCGTTCTCCCTTGCTGCGCATCATCACATCTGCGCCTCTCGTGTAAGACGAGAGAAAGAGCGTGTGCGTGTCATGCCTTGTTTTGCGTCTTTCTTGCATGCCCAAGGTGGTGAGCAAGCGCCCCACCCCTGCCACCCTGTCGCTCTTGCGCTTGGTGGCCACCGGCCGTACCAACCAGACCCCCCCTGCTCGGCAAGCTTCTACGCGACGAGCGACCACGTCGTTTGACTTGTTGCCCTCTTTCTCCGATGCCCCTTCTTCTTCTTGGTCACGCGTCCTTTTCACACCTCCACACTTGCCCCCCACCCATGAACAGGCGTACATAGTCGTGCTTCAGGCGGCCAACATGGCGGCCACGAACCAGGCGCCCTCGATGGAGGAGGAGTCGGAAGCGGGTAAGTGCGGCAAGCCCTCCGGCACTGCAGTGTTCTCTTGTCCCAGTTCAAATGCCCAGGACACCACCACACACATCTCTCTCCATCCCCACCCCCCTCCCCACCTGCCCTGTCTCACGCCCCCCTCCTCTCCGCCACACACACCAGCCAAGGCGCTGTGGGAGATTACCAACTCGCCGGGGCTGGCGAAAAAGGGGCCCTCCTGTCTCACTCCCCGAGGCCCGGCCCGCCAGGAGCATCTTCTGGGCTTCCCGACGCCGCAAGGCGTGGGGCATGGTAGCCCGTCCATGAACTACAACAGGCACGTTGGTGCGGTCGCTTTTTGTTTGTCTGTGCTTGTGTTTAAATTTGAATTTGGCTTGTCCCTCTTCTGAGCCAGGCGGAGTGAACCCCGTCTGTGCGTCGCCTCCTCGTCATTTCCTCTGTCTACCTTGGAGCTCCTACCCTCTCGCTAATCCCTTTCCTCTTTCCTTCCCCCCTTTCTTCTCCGTCCCTACATAGGTTCTTCAGCCCCAGCCAGTTCTCCTGGTCCCCCTTACCGGGCCACTCCCCCGCACCGCAATCCAACGCCACGCACTCCTCCCACGGCAGCCATTCCTCCTCGTCCATGCCAAGCTTCTTCTCCTCCCTCACTCCCACCACCACTACTGCTACCACTGCTACTGGCACGGGCAACGGCGGCGACGAGGCCACGACAGCAGCAGACAAGGCAGCAGCTGCCGCTCTGTACGCTGCGGCAGGGATGGGAGGAGGAGAAGGAGAGGCCGGCTGTGTAGTCAAGAAGAAGGCTTATAGCAAGAAACTTGATTTTGCTGGGCCTTCGAGTGAGAAAGCGTCGCGTGTGTGGTTGTCGCTGGACACGGAGACGCAGCGCGTGGCGAGGACGGGACCGAGGGCAGCGCCTCCTGCTAGTCCTGCCGTGGTGGGTGGTGGGAAGGATTCGCAGTTCTTTGTGACGCAGTCGCCGTTTAAGTACCAAGGGGATGGGTTGGAGGACTTCTTTGCTTCTGCTACGGGTAGCAGCAGCAACAGCAACAGCAACAGCGACAGCGACAGCGGCAGCAACAGCAACAGTGACAGCAGCAGTGGCAGCAGCAGCAGGTCGGGCAGGCCTGGAGGGGAGGCGGCGGCGGAGGGCAAGGGCCAGAGTGCTGCGGATCTGCTGCTGCAGGGGGCGGAGGAGGACTTGGGCATCGACCAGCAGCAGAAGTGGGAGGGGGGGTTTGAGGGAGGGAGGGAGGGAGAGGAGGAGGAGGGGCAGCAGCTGCAGGCGGTGGAGCTGCTGACGGATGAGACGAGCAGGCTCTCGTCGTGTGGCTCCGTGGACTCTCGGGGCTTGCCCTTTACGCCTTTGCCGGTCAATGGGATCACCATGAATCAGCATGGTAAGAACGAGGGGAGGGAGGCGGGAGGGATGGAGGGAAGAATTGTTTTACTAGATCATCATCTCTCTTTCACATACTTCAATCTCACACTTTCCCTCTCTTCTACCCTTCCCCTTTCTCTTTCAGGCGGCTCCAACTGGGGCGGCATCCAAGTCCGCGTCAAGAAAACCACGCCCAACCACTGTCACACCCACCACCAGCACGAACCCTCCCTCCTCGAAGCCCTCGCCGCCATGCTCCCCCTCCACGACGACGCCTCGCACAGCCCCTCCCTCCCCACCAGCCACGACAACAGCAACAGCAGCTACCACAGCAGCATGCCCCCTCCTCAAAGCCCGCGGACCACTACCGCTACGTCTCGAGGAAAATTTGCCCCGGGCTCGCCCGTGTTAGAGGCAATGGCAATGGTGACTCTCTCCCAGTCTCCCTCCGTCTTCTCCTCCGACCGCAAAAAGAAGAGGAACCCCTTGTGTGCCCCTCACAGCGCGCCTCACGTGCTCATCCCCTCTGGGTCCTCCATCGGCACCACCTCCTTCTCATCCTTGTCCTCCAATATCACTATCACCAGCGCCACTGCTGCTGCTGCTACTGCTACTGCTGCTACCCACCCCCACCAAACCCCCAACTCCACCACCAAGAAAGCCCTTCAGCTCGTCGCCGCTGGCAAGAAGAGTAGCCCGGACAGCAGCAGCTGCAGCTGCAAGAAATCGCGATGTCTCAAGCTGTACTGTGAGTGTTTCAGGGGGGGTTTCACGTGTGGCGCTGCGTGTAAGTGTCAGAATTGCGCTAACATCCCTGAATTTGAAGCGGAACGGGCGGAGGCGCGCGAGAAGATCGAGGAGAAGAAAAGGCGGACGAGCGGGGGGCGTCAGAGCCTAGGAGCGGGGGAGGAGGGGATGGTTAGCTTTATGATGGCTTCTTCTCCTCCTGTGTTGGCGGCGCAGGAGCAGGAGCAGGAGCAGGAGCAGGAGCAGGAGCAGGAGGTTTTGCTGCCCATGTTGTTGGTGCACTCGCACGCGACTCGCCGCTCCACGCGTTGTGCGGGGGTACCTACCACCGGCATAACGGGGACGGGTGGCAATATTGTGTTCACCCTCAAGCAGCCTTCTTCCTCCTCTTCCTCCTCCTCTTCCTCCTTCTCGACCACGACGATGACCCCCGTGCAGCACCGCAAGGGGAAGCGTAAGAACGAGGGAGAGGACGAGGACATGGCCGCCGCCGCTGCTGCTGCTGTTTTGTCCAAGCCCCTGCGACGCACCACGCCGAGCAAGGGAGGGAGAAAGGACGAGTTTTTGTTGTCGGTGTTTGGGCCGCGCTCGAAGATCAACAAGCAAAATTCGCTGGAGGTGCTCTCGTACCTTGATAGGGATGACATGGCGGATGCGTGCCTGGTCTCGTCGCTTTGGAATCGCCTGGCGCTTGAGACGTTGGATGAGTAGAGGGAGGGAGAGAAGGAGGGAGGGAGGATTGGAGGGAGCAACTGAGAGAAGAAGAAGCCTTTGTGCGATATAACGGATTTTGGGGAGGAGGGAAAACCAGCGAAGACCATGTGATATATATTATTATTATGAATGTAGGGAAGAGAAAGGCAAGTACCATCAGCACTTGCAGCATCATCAGTGTATCAGCATCAAATCGCGCAGTCAAAAACCATTCAGTCATTAGTCATCGTCACCATTTCCCCACCATCCATCCTCATCGTGTACATGCGGAACGTGAGCAGTGCCGGCAGCAGCAGTAGCAGCAGCACTGGGTCGATCCGAGAAAGAGAAAGAGAAAAAGAGAGAGTCACATCAGTTATAGAGAGCAGCGTTGCATCCACTTACTCATGCACACCCATTCACATAGATAGTAGCCAGTCATTGAGTCAATCAATTCAAAATTAGTCATCCCATTCACCCGTCAACCTTACATTCCTGTGTGTGAACGTGTGTGAACGCAATTGGTCTCCTTGCTGGAGTGAGGAGAGCGAGAACGAATGCAAACAAAGATTATGTGCATTCCGAAACGGGAAAATTAAGAAAAGGAATCAAGGGGGTTTCATCAATGTATTTGTTCAGTTGCTTGGTTACTTGTGATTCTATGGATGTTGCTCGAGGGGGCAGCCTCACGCGCATTTCGACGGAGGGAACTTGGCTCTTTGAGGCAGCAAAGTTCGATCGTTTCATGACGTGTCAAACCTTCCCACACCGATCACCCCTCCCTTTATATGATAAGATATTGGCGATACCGCTAAAAAGGCACTAGAGCTTCGCACTGGGGCGGGGAAAGCAAGATGGCCCGGCCCATTCCAACGCATATGTGTAGAACACGCCCCTGGCCGCCCCCCTCAAAGTTTAGTTCACGACCTGTGGGGCGTTCCCGAGCCCAGTTGCACTTGGACCGCCGAGGGCATGCCTTGGTCCACGGGTGGTGGGTGTTTGCAGCCGTTGGTCCTCCTTAATCACGATGTGGTGGTCAGCTTTTTGTGTTGGGCTGGGGGAGGCTGGGGCAAGGAGTCAATCTTGGAAGACCCAATGCTCGAAAGCCTTTGTATAGAAATACATGCTGCCGCGGCTACCCTAGTTTTCTGGTATGGACTGCAGATAATGGTGGTTTTCAAGGCATTACGGGTCGCCTGGCAAACCTTTAAGCCTGATCCGCGCAAATGTTCGGATGCCCTACCACTGTGGTGGGGCTTCCATTATGGCGCGAATGATGCTGCTGCATCCTGCTGTGCTGCTGTGCTTGTCTTTGTGTGATGCTCGCACGTCCACGCTGCCCATTCACCGCCCTGGCAACTCACACACTGCTCGCACACCCCTCTTTCCACCCAACACACTGGCGCGGCAGGCCCCGGTTGTGTTCGAGAGCGCGCGCAGAGGAGCAAACGGAAGCAGCAAGCTCCACCCAGCCACCCAGCCCATTCATCATCAGACAAGCCAGGCTCACCATGTCCAAGGCATTGACCAAGCAGCTCTACAAGGGCCTGCAGGAGAAGCTTGCGGCCGTCACGGCGCCCAAGAAGGGAAGCGGGGTGAAGACAGCCAAGGCAGCCAAGAAAACGAGTGGTGCGAATGGCGGGGGAGGCAAGACGAAGCGGAGGCAGCAGCTCAAGGCCAGCAAGAAGGCCGCAGCCGCAAAAGCAGGTGTAAAGGCGTCTCCACAAAGTACCCTGGCCAGGAACGTGCGGTTGCTGAAAAAGCTGGGGGCGCATCGTACCCAAGAAGAAGTCTTGCAACAGGTAAGGCACTATGAGCGCCCTTGATCTTCCTTCATCCGATTGCCCTCTTTCTTGGCACGCTCTTAGCTTCTCGAATTCCATTGTGGGTGATTTTGTCATTTAATCATTTATGTTCTTTCCCCACCGATCCCACCCCTATGCAGATTTTGAGCAGATGACTTTGGCTGCTGAGACGCAGCATAACAACAGCAGCTTGGATGAGGAAAGGAGGCTCCAACCTATCCTAGGGCTGAATGTAAAAAGAACAATCAATAAAGTAACGAGACCAAAGTATGTGAGTCCCTTTCTGACTTTTCGAGCAGATGCGTCGCTTTACATTTACTGTTGACCTTTGATATCCCGCTTGGTGGCCTGTTTGCGGTACCCTACGTGCTTTTATTATTTTGACAGCAGGAAGGAGGGCCAGTCTCCCTCCTGTACCACTCTCTCCTTGCTGAGAGACCAAATTCTCCTTCCCCAAACAGTGCCTGAGCGCTGCTACCTGCTCTGGCTGTCTTTGCCTTATCCTTATGAACACAAATACCTTGCTTTGTACAATTATCTACTTTTCCCGCTCCCTCGCTCCCCCACCGAGACCCCGCCGGTTAGTGTGTGCCGATCCTGCTGATGTTGGTGTATGCCCTTCCGTTTCCCGTCCCTTCAAACCAAACCGCAAGCTTTCTGTTGTCGCTTTTGCAGTGTGTTGTACCTCCCAATCTTATTAAGTCTGCTCCTCTCGTCCAGACCGCCGAGCCTCCATGCAGCTGTTGCAGCGGCAGATCGGTGCCCCTTTCTCCTTCAACACCGCCGCCGGCTCATACCCCATCGCCTCGATCACAAAGTCGATTTTATTAACAACGGCATGGAGCTCCACGCGCTGCCTACGCTCTCGGGGGCCTGAGACGGTAATGCTGCTCACTAATTCAGGCCTGCCTCGCTCTCCACCGCCAATTCCACAGGCATACCGTTCGCAGCCTGTCTGTCCAGTAGGGGAATGGCGCGGAAAAGCTCGACCCTAGAGCGCGGATCCACCTCAGGTATTTTACCTGAGTAAAAGCTTTCGACGGATCCGTCAAAAGTAGGGACATAGCCACAGCTCACCAAGGCTTTGCCGGTCCTGGCGCAACCCGCATCACCCAGCGCCGCCTTATACAACGCCATTAAGACAGGCAACACCAACATCGGACATCGCTTGACGCCAGGGCCGTCAATGTGGATGTGCAGGTTCAGAGGGCGATCGTGGTTGTCGACGAATCCACCGAGAGCGACATTTCGATGAACGCGCAACGCCTCCTGCCGGAACCGAAACAGGAAGGAAGAACAGAAAAACCAGACGAGCCGGCGCAGGAGTCGTTCCAACGAATCATCTACCAAACCAGTAAGGTCACGCGGCCCGTCCCAGGAAAGAACATGACCTGGCAAGAGTGGACACATCCAAAAGGTAGTGGACCACAATCCGCAAGTCCCCAACCCGCCCCACCAGGGTAACCACTCGCCAGGACTTGATCACCCTCCCCATCACGCTGCCCATCGTTTGTGGGTTCTCATACAAACGCACGCCGTTTATCGTCCACAATATCGCCGTATACCAAATGACGTCCTCAAACGACCTGATGGCCTTGAAACGCGGGTCAAAGGGCTGCTTCTTCTTCTGGAAGTACTTCTGGAAATCCTCCGCGTCGGCAGCCGGGTACAGTATATACATGAATCGGTCTTGCCCCAGTTGCTCAAAGGCTTGAAACGAATTCACCCATTTCAAGTGAGACCCCACGCGACCCGCTAAGTCCAGTGTACCCATGACAACGATCTCCGGCGTGGGCAGGCCCGACAGCACTTTAACACTCTCCACAAAGGTGGGAATCCCTATAAAGGTCGGCCCGTCAGGATTTCCACGAAGATTAATTTGCAGCTCTGCGTTTCGACAGAGGTGCTTGCCCTCGACGGAAGGCAATGGAAGTTCCAGACCCGTTGCCAGGAGGCCTTCAACAAACGCGTGAGCATGGATCATGCCAAGCGTGTTGCTCTCGGCCGCAAGCTGGTCTACTAGCTTTTGACCGTCTGGCGCCGGCGCCCGCGTGGATGTGCTAGCAGTCGCCATGGTGCTGGGGTGGTTCTGGTGGCTGTGGTGGCTGTGGTGCCTGACCGGGTCCTCCAGGCAAGGTTCCTCGATTGGTCAGGAAGTAGCTCGCCGGGCTAGTGTTCGTCTGTGGTGGTTGTGGTGGTGTTGATGTGGTGTGGGTCGTGAGAGAGAGGACTGGAAGGCAGGCGGAGGGAGCACAAGCAAAAGGGTGCACAAGACGAATATGTCGGGCGCACGCTTCTCAAACACGACTGCGCGGAACGTTCTCTATTTAGGAGCACGAAAGTCAAGTTTCTAAAAACCGTTTCCAGCCGTTTCCACGACGAATGACCGACAGTTCGGAAGAACGTGCCACAAGGTCCCGCTTGATTCGTCGGCGCCGTGGAGCACGTGTGGCCACACTTGTGCCCCCATCATTACCATTCAGCCCTTTCTCACCAAGCTACGCCGCATTCCACCACAACCAATAGGACCGCAGTCACAACCGACGACGCCGTTTAGGCCAATTCTCATGTTCTTCGGCCTATGCTCCATAAGCATGGCTGGTATTGGTCTTGGACTACGAGGATGTGTGCGGGTGTGTGGTGGAAGAGGAGAGGTGTGTAGGTCATGGGCACATATTCTTCTGCTCTGAGATGAAATGTTTCCGCCGGTACTTTTACACCAGCACCAGTGCATGCCCATGGGCCGAAGAACATGAAAATTGGCCTGAACGGCTAAACGGAGGAAGCCTGGGGTGTGGGGCGGGCATGCGACTCTCAGTCAGGCGAAAGGTGATTACATTCCAAAATAATTATGATGGCAAACACTGATAATAAGCTCAATAATTACAAACCGTCTATCGAAGAATTTGGCCGTGTTATTGGGAGAGAAGAGGGAAAGTGATTTCAAGCGATTTCTGTCGTGTTGCACAAGACGCTTCGACCGTGATCGGCGAAAGAGGGTCGTACACGAACGTATGCCCAGGAGCAGAAGAGGATCAAGGAGGAGAAGCAGCAGGGGTAAAGGAAGCACCGGAAAGGGGTTGTGTTGCATGGCATATTTACTTTTTTTATAACCTTCGATGTCTCCTGCTAAGCGGCCCTACGTGCTTATGCTTTCCCTGACAGCAGGAAGGAGGGCCAGTCTCCCTCCTGTGACATTCTCGCGTCAAAGCTCGTGTTTCTCTACTCATTTTCCTATTCATTCTTGGTTTTATACAAACAGGTCTCATTCCCTTATTTATTAAACATTTTCAAAATGCGCTTTGCCTGGATCCAACTATCGCTACGCTTCCTTTGTTGCTCTCTCCCCCTCTCTCTCTCTCACTTCCAACCTCTCTCTACTCAGAGGAAGCATCCACCTCCCCCACCCCTAACGTCTCCCACAGCTCCGGATCATCAATCAACTCCCTAAACAACGCCGTCGACCCAAGCATCTTCTTAATCTCCTCCCCCACCCCCGCCTCCTTGAGCCTTTCCATGGTCATCCCCCCGAACCGCCGCGCGGCCTGCGAGTCCATCAGCACATTCATCGACTCTACATCCCCCTCCTGCGCCACACGACCCGCCAACGCCTCCTCTTCCGGCGTCAAGCTCTCCAAGATCTTAGTCGGCCACTGCTCCTCCTGCTGACCAAACATGGCACCTGCTCCTCCTTTCTGCTGCTGCATTACCGACAAGGACATGTCCATAAAATCAGCAATTGCTTTCCCCATCGCCGCTTGCACCCTAAGTGGGTCTTTCCATCCCGCTCCGCTGTTCGCGTCCAAAGCCAGGACTGCAGGCGCTGTTTGAAGGACGGGTGCTCGTTCCAGAAGCTGACGGGCAAGGGTAGAGTTCTTGAGTGCCCCTTGGGAGGAGGGGAGGGTGAGAAGGGCCTTCCACAGCTCGCCTGTGGTGGAGAATGCATCTTTGGATTTGGGGGAGACCAGCAGGGTGGACATCATGGAGACGAGATTGATGCTGCTGCTGCTGCCCTCGTCGTTCTCGTCCAGCTTGCGGGTGCGCCCTTGCTCTTCTCTTTTCTCCTCCTCCTCCTCGTTTCCAGAAAAGTGGCCAGAAAGCCGCCGGACAATGTGCTCTGCCCTCGTCGTCGTCGTCGTCGTCGTCGAACTTGTTTGTGCCTTCCTTCCCCCAGCCTTGGTCTTAGCCCCGCCGCTCGCAATCCCAGCAGTAGCAGTCGTCCCTTCCAATTCAAACGCTTGACTCAACACAAATCTTCTCGGCTCCAAAACATCAAATGCTTTCAGGAAAAATGGCCCAGTACCCAGCCCCTTAAAAGTAAGAGAAGACACCCGCCACCCCCACGTCTGATTCATCACCAAGGCGTCAAACGGTCGAAAAGTGTGCAAGGGCCGAGGAGCGGAGCTGAAGAAGAGTGACGGAGCTTCCTTGTTCTTCTTGTCTTTGGAAGGAGGAGAAGTCATCAGTTGTAAACCCACAAGGTCCCCATCGTCAAATTCAGAAATGGCAACTTCGTAAATGCTCCCCGCCACAATCAGCGGTGTGGTGATATTTACCCAAACACGGGGTAAATTGATGCCGCCGTCGATGCCTGTTGGTTGGTTGCTGCTGCTGCTGCTGCTACTGCTTGTGGTCGTGCCGGTGGGGGAGGTCGGGTCTCGGAGGGGGGCTGACACGACGAAGCTGTCTTGGAGGGTGAGATTGAGGGAGCAAAGCTCGGGGTGACTGTCGGCTAGGAGGAGGGCTAAGCGAGTCGAGAGGAGAGTGGTGCTGGTGCTGGTGCTGCTGCTATTGGTGGAGAGGAGGGAGCGTTTGAGCGTCTCGAAGGTGCTCTTGTCGGTCGCGTGCAGGTATGCAGCGTAGACATCTTGTGCGGCACAAACCGGAGAAGAGGCCGAAGCGGTACTGCTGCTGCTACTGCTACTATTACTATTACTGCTGCTAGTACTACTACTACTGCTGCTATCAAAAGAAGGAACCCCAAGGGTCTCAAGCAAGCTCTCGGAAGACTTGAAAGCCGTCACGTACAAGCGGGCATCGTCCTCCACGCCCAGAGCCTTAAGCCAGCTTTCCTCCAGCAGGTCTTGCAGATCCCCTGCCGAGGTACCACACCCACCACCAGCAGCACCGACGGCGGCTTTGTCGCTCGTAGACGAGGACGAGGAGGAAGAGCAGTCAAGAATCAGGTCGGCAATAATGATGTACGTGTCAGGTAGTGGGGCGTCAGGGTCGTACTCGTCATGTGCTATTGCTCCTGCTGCTGCTCCTGCTGCGTCCTCCGCCATAGCTTGTCTCTTGCCGTCGTCCTCGCCCTCGCCCATGACGAGCCGTCGCAGTCGTCCGCCTAATCCAAAGAACTTGTTCTTGATGACAGGTGTGGTGGTGGTGCTGCTGGTGGTCATACTTGCTGTCGCTGCTGCTACTACCACAGGAGATGAAATTGCTGGACAAGCCGCCGTTGCTGTCGCCCCCCCATCAGCACACACCTCCGTCCCAGGGCCTTGAACTTCCACGTTGTCCAAACCACACATCGCGCACGATGAGATATTCCCGCCCAAATACATACGCGCTGGGCTCGTGTCCAGCGGAGTCAACCCCCGCCACCCTCCCAACTGCTGACGACCGTGCAGGCTCTGTACCACCACCACAGCCTGCCCTTCGCCCTCCCCCTCCACCTCTTCCTCCCCTCCTTCCTCCTTCTCGTTACCACCAAACCCCTTATAACAAAGCCCATACCCCTTCTCCTTAAACTTCAAAATCTCCTCTGACTCCAACGTCAAGACTTCGCACTTCCTCCCGGCGACATAAAAGCCCATCAACCCCTTACTCACAAGGTGCACCCCCGAATTGATCGAGAAATTCAAATGCTTGATAAAGGCACTCCCCGCCGCCAAGTACAACTCCGTCCCTTGCCCTAAGAAGACAGTTATGCCGGTATTACTCGTAAAGACGGATTTGACCAACACTAGCTGGCCCGCGCCAATAAACAAATCGCCGCCCAGCCCGGTAAAGAAATCAAGGCCCAAAGATCTCGCAAACGCACAGCCCACCATCACTGCTTGGCCTGCCCCTAGGTAGACGGCGCCTCCCAAAAGCTGCCAGGCAACAATTGCATTTTGGTGAGCAAACGAACACCCAATCAGAGCCAGATGACCCGCGCCAACGAAAATGAAGACGCCAAGCGTGTTGAATAGACTAATCCCCAGATTTTTCGAAAACACCGTGCCGTAGAACAAGCCCATGCCTACCCCGACGGCCACAGCAACCCCAACGCCCGCCTTGTGACTAATAGCGCTGTTCAATGTGATCTCGCAGCCTGTGAAAATCGCGCCCCCTCCCCCAATAAAAATGCTAAAGCCCGCGCCGTAGAACGCCAAGAAACAAATTGAATCCGTGACCGCAACACCCGCGAAGACGGCGATTCCGCCCTCTACAAAAATATTGCGGCCGACGATCCCTTGAAGAGCAAAGACCAGATTGGCCGTATGCGTGCAGCCTTGCATCGACAACGCCCCACCTAAGAGGGCGAGGTGCATCCCGCCGCCCGCATTGAAGGCGAAGATTTGCGTTGTCATGAAGTTTACCTAGGAGGGAGGGAGGGAGGGAGGGAGGGAGAGAGAGAATGAGTGACTTACACTTTATATGTACCTAAACTCCGCTTCCTCCTTCCTTCCCTCACGTACCAATGTAAAAGTCGCCGTCCCCCCCAGGATCAAAACCGAGCCCCCCACCTCCGTCGAAATCGAGTTAATGAAGCCGGGTACGATTGCAAAGAAGGAGCACGCCAGCGCGTTTAACATGCCACCCTCCATTAATATGTCCCCTCCAAAGATGAATTCAGGTGTGTTGTTAATGATCGCTTCTCGTTGCGGCTGAATCGTGAAGAGACAATCAAACAAAAACGTGTTTGCGCCCCTCGACAGATAAATCACCCCACCAAACCGCGTCCGAAACCCATTGCGAATCAAATCCCCGTTCCCCTCATAAAACATGATATGTCGTATATCCATGCTGGCCCCCGAATGTGCCCAAAACGCCCGCTCGGCATCCGCGGCGTTGATAATCGGCCTCTCCGCCGGGTTGCCAATCAGCGTGATCGGTTTCCGGACATTAATCATCTTCTTCAAATTGTACACATGTCCCGGCAAGAGCAAGACAACGTCGCACGCGGGAGACTCGACGGCTTCCTTGAGTCGTTTGGCGTCGTGTGCCAGGCACGTCCGCCCGTTCCGGAGCCAAAAGCCTTCCCACGCAGCATTAAACCCTTTCACATCTGCCGTCACACCCAAGGCGTCCGTCACTGGGTCCAAGGTATCAAAGAGGGCGCCCACCCGTGCAGGGGGAATGCCCACAATCACCGCTTGCTCCTTGATCAAGACTTCGGCGGTCCCTTTCAAGTTCCAAAAGAAGAGGTTTGGGAAGGCCGTCAGCGAGTCGAGGGCGCGTTGCGGCAGGCTGGGAGAAAAGCTGCTGCTGCTGCTGCTGCTGCCATTTTGTCCGTGACGAAAGAGGACACCGACATAGACGAGGCACGGGAAGGCCAGCAAAATGCCCACTACGGACGCGCCGGAAGGGCCTGAAGCTCTTAAGGTGCTTCGGCCAGCTTGAGAGCGGCCCAGCTCCTCCGCATCGTTGCCGGAGACGGAAGGCCGCCGTTGCCACATTGGTCTTTGCAATCTGAAGTGTGTGGGTACGAGTGTGTGTACAGGGTGATGAGTTTGACGGCTTGGGTGGAGGCAAAAGGGCTGGGTTGCCAACGCAAACGACACACGGGGAAAAACGTACCGGTCTGAAACAAGGCGCGGAGGTCAAGGCCGCATTTAGCTATGCTAGATTTCAAGGGCTGTGGTGGTTGTGTGGTAAGTGGTGTGTGTGTTTAAGTCGTGTTGTGGGCCATTCTCGTGTATGAATCGTGCAAGAGACGTCGGGGAGCAAAGGAAGGCCGCTTGGGCACCCAAAAGCGGCACTAAAGCAAGGTCGCTTCCTGGCTGCCATGAGGTCCATAAGCCTAAGAAGTGCCAGGCATCTGCGAACCACACAGCCCCAGGGTGGCATAGACAGGCATAAAAACCAAAAGGGCCGGTCGTCACGGTCGCGGAGTTGGCGAGCCCATTTCTTGTCTTTCGTTTTTTTAGCGATTATGTTGTTCGTCGACCTCCCCGTCCCACAACATTTCAAAAACAAATTCATTTTCACGTATAAGTCGTGTTGTGTGCTTTTGCTCTTTCTTTCTTCCTTTTAACATTTGGTCGCGCTCTCATCTTTACTTGTCTTTCTTTTGCTCTGCCGCCAAATTCTGCCTCTTTACTCCTGCTACGCCCACCCCACCCGCCACCACCTTTCCCACCACCTCCTCTCCCTCCTCTCCCTCTTCCTCCACCTTCCTCAACCCCTTCACCCCCTCCAACCTCTGCTTCACCAACGCCTCCAAGTGCTCCGCGGCACCATCACGCCAATCGGAATTGGTTAAGGCATACAAGGCTGTGTCTCTGTTGGCCTCCCGCCACACCATGTGCTTACGCAACACGCCCTCGCTCGTAAACCCCAGTCGTTCCGCCGTTTTCTTCGCCCCGTAATTGTCCGTGTCGCAACGCCATTCCACGCGGCGGTAACTGAATAAGAGATTGAAAGGTAGAAAAAATGTAGGTCAGCTTTGTAGTTTGATAGCTTCTTCTCCCCCCTCCCCCTATTCCTTTTTCCTTCAATCCCTCCCTTCCTCCCGTCGCTCCGCATTCATAAACACTCACCCTAACGTCTCAAACAGATACCGGAGAAGCAGCTGGCCCACCTCCAGCCCCGCGTAGGTGCCACGAAAGGCAGGAGTCAGCCATATGTTCCCGATTTCGGCGCGTAAATGTGGGGGAGTGTTGTGGAGGAGGCGGGCCATGCCGATGATGTAGCCGGAGGGGATGTCACGCTGGAGGGGTAGGAGGAGAAAGAGGGGGGAGGAAGAAGGGGGCCGAATTAGAATGGTGTAAATGTTGGTTTTTAAAATTGATAGATATGTAGGTGGGGTTGGAGTCGGAGTCGCGTGCGGCTTTGCTAATCGTCCTCCTCAAGGGCAGGCATGCATCAACAGTCTGCGCAGTCACCAATCAACCATTCCCCTTCCCTTTTTCCCTCTCTCCCTCCCCCCCACCCTCCCTCATTTGCAAAAACTCACCACATACAATACCACACCCTCCTCCTCCTCCACCAGCTTCCTCACTCCCTCCTTCATCCCCTGAGCATTCTCATGCGGCCCCATCTCTGCAGGCAACCACCTCCAAATCCTCTCCACAGGATCATAGCTCCCATGCCCATATCGTGGGGAACCATCACTTATCTCAAACAACGTCTTCAGCACCTCTTCCTCCTCCTCCTCCTCCTCCAGTACTACCAGCTTGACTCCACGACCCTGGAGACGGCCTCCTTTGATGAATGGGGTGCGGGGGAGCGTGCGGGTGGACTCGAGGAGGGCGTCGTAGAGGCGGGGTTTGGCTGTGAGGGGCACCTGAAAGGCCTTGGCGCCTTGTTGTTGGTATGCTTCGGCCTGGGGGGGGGGAGGTGATGGTGTGGGAAGAGGTGGGGAGGAGGGGGTGTGTGAGTGCCGTGTGTGGGATGGGGAAGGGGAGGGGGGAAGAGGAGGGGGGGAAGCGATAAGAAGGGTGATGCTAGGACAAGCAAGGCGTCTTGCCCTTGGTTCACGGCTTTCCCTTCGCTTTGAAAGCATAGACG
>Ga0209491_10006813_pt1 | contig 15515 bp, 12 predicted proteins | sample BON02_FD_187213 | JGI IMG/M metagenome (GOLD analysis project Ga0209491, IMG submission 187213) | Freshwater microbial communities from Lake Bonney liftoff mats and glacier meltwater in Antarctica - BON-02 (SPAdes) (version 2) | ecosystem: Environmental > Aquatic > Freshwater > Ice > Glacier...
TCCGACGGCGCTCCTTGTTGATGACCGGTTTGCCGCTGTCGAGCTTCCTCGAACGATCTGGGGCACCCGGGCCTACTGTGCTCGGAACGTCCTCGGCGGTTGAGTTTCGGCGGCGCGTAATCGAAGAACAACAGCGGTCTCGCCGCTCAGAGGACCCGCTGCGTGAGTAGAGGTAATGGGACACGACACCGGGCCCACGGGATTGATTGGGTGTTGACACCGTCGACGTCTCCGGCCTACGATCCCGGCCACTTGTCACACCAATCGAAACTATGGGAGAGCACATGAACCCCACAGGCGGATCGACCACCGCAATGGCGGTGAGTGCCTCACTACAACCGGAGCAGCGTGCTGCATTTTTCGCGACCTACAACTCGCGAGCGAAAGACGAGAACACTGCCCTCCTACTCACGTTCTTTCTCGGCGGTTTAGGGGCTCATCGGTTCTACCTCAATCAGACAGGTAGCGCGCTCATTTATCTCTTCTTCTGCTGGACATTTATCCCAGCACTTATCGCATTTTTCGAACTCTTCACGATCAAGTCGAGAGTTCGGGAATTCAACTCTGACCTTGCCAATCAGGTTGCTGCCGAGGTGACGGGAGGATTTGGGCAGTTCATTGCTTCGCCAGGAAATACTGACTCGCGCGCGGGTCGCCCGCCCTCGAGAGTCACCGAACAGTGGGCCCCCGATCCGTACGGCAAGTTTTTGCAGCGCTTCTTCGATGGGTCAACCTGGACCAGTCACGTTTCGAACGGCGATGGCGAGACAGTTTCCGATAAACCGGAGTTTGATCCTCCAGAAGACGGCCCCGGATGGCATTCGGATCCTTTTGAGCGCTACAAGCACCGATACTTCGACGGAGTCGTATGGACGTCCTCGATATCCGTCGGCGACGGAGCGACCGGCGATGACCTCGCCACCTTTGAGCCGCCTCGAAGTGCCGCGCCCTCTCCGCCACCTCCACCGACTATCGAAGACTCACAGAAGAACGACACAGGGTTCGGCGGTACGGACGTCGACGAGGCCTGAGTTGCCAACGACCGGGGCTTAGCAGTTGCGCCGGGCCAGCGTCCCCGAAGTGCCCGTTGGCGAAGAATCGCGAACCCACTGATCCGGTGGTCAGCGCTGCCCTCGAGTAGGCGTTCGGGGACACCCCATTGGCCTAAACCCACGCCCAGATCCGAAGCGCCCGAGTGGGTCGACGGGCGGTGCCTAGGGTGGCTACTCAAAGGTTGATGGCACCTGCGCATTAGTCTTGGCCAATGACAGGTCACCTCGGTCCGGCCGCTGCGAGCTCTGCTTGTCTTCGCCGCCGAAGTCTTCGCAGAATGTCGATCGGCGCACTCGCAACGATGCTTTTGTTCGCCAGTTCGGCCTGTGCTTCAGCTCAGGGTGACGACTCCAGCAGTCTTGCGGCGCAGGCGGACCCGTTCGACGTCATGGAGGACTTGCGATCTGACCTTCGGGAGTGGAACCGGCACTCGGGGAAGTTCGTGGGCGCTTATCTTGACGACACGGTCGGGGTGGATGAGTTCGTGGCCATCTCAACGGGAGCAATCGAGGAGATGGAGCGGGTCCTGCGACGAATGCGCGGGCGAGACTTGTCTGGCCTTCCCGCGGAGGTATCGAGTCCCGTCGAAGATTCGCTGTCGTTCTACAGCGACAAGTTGTCTGCGATCAACCGAATCACAACATCGGTGGACGTTGGGGATAGTGACGGCGAACAAGCTGGCGTCTCGGCGTTGGAGCAAGCGAACTTTGGGGCGAACTCGTCTGGCTGTGAACTCTTTGACGTATTGAAAGCAGCCGGTGCCGAATCTGACGCAGGGTCGGAGTTCGGCTGCTGAGCCACCGATCCGAGACTCTCAGTCGTCTGAGGGTGGGACGCCGGTGACGTCGGTAACTATGCGATCACAGACTGACTCTGCACGGATATTGACGACGAGATCTCCCTCTTCCATTCGGGCTTCCACGGCCCGTTCTTGTAGCTGGGCCAAGGATGACACGCAGTTGACTTTGCGACCAGTCCCCGGTTGCGTAGAGGACCTCTGAATAGCTTTCAGTCGACCCGTTGCCGGTCGTTGCTTCATTGGCTGTTTCAGGCGTTTGGTCGCTCGTTGTCGGGTACTGGTTGGAACCTTGTCCGCTCGAAGGGCTTGGCCGACTGCTCTGCGCTCTTCCGTGAGTCGACTCGGCCCGGGCCGTTGCTTTGTTGGCCGTTTCAGGCGATTGGTCGTTCGCATGTCGTGCTTTTCTGCTCCGCCGCAACAAAACAATTCCGAGAACCGTGCCGACGCCAGCGCCGACTTGCATCCACGCAGTCTTCGAATCGGAACCTGTCGCGATGGCAACCAGTTCAAACAAAGCCCCCACAGCAATGCTGCCGCCTAGAAAACCGAAAAGAATGTCCCAGACCTGAGAACGACTTGGTGGATTCAATCGGTGGAAGCAACACCGGCTTGTTGGAGGGAGCGTAGGTGCTCATCGAAGGCTTCGGCAGGTGTTCGCCAGCCGAGGATCTTGCGTGGTCGTGAGTTGATCTCAGCCGCGACGGCATTGAAGTCGTCGTTGCTCCATCTCGACAGGTCCGTGCCCTTCGGGAAGTACTGACGCAGGAGACCGTTCGTGTTCTCGTTGGTGCCTCGCTGCCAGGGACTGCGCGGGTCGGTGAAGAACACCGCGATACCGGTCTCGACGGTAAAAGCGGCGTGAGCGGACAGTTCCTTTCCCCGGTCCCAAGTCAGCGATCGGGCGAGCTGGCCTGGGCAGCGACGACAACGACCTGGCCAGCGCGTTCTTCATCGAACTCGCCCCGTAGCCCGGAAACGCTGGACCGTTCTTCGTGCGAGAAATCGCTCCGTATCCCGCCCCGCCAGGTAGGCGAACGAGCACAGTGAAACGGGTCGCGCGATCAACAACGGTCCCGATCGCGAAGCGCTTCAACCCGATGATCAAGTCTCCTTCCCAATGCCCCGGGACCGAGCGGTCGTCGGCTTCGTCGGACCGTTCGGACAGCACCACGTCGGGCGTGACGTGATGCCACGTCGCGCTCTTGGCCCGGGCCCGCGGAACGCGTAGTGCCCGGCCGGTTCGCAAGCACAGAACGAGTTCTCGTTTCAGCGCTCCTCGGCTTTCGATGTAGAGGGCCTCGTAGATCGCTTCATGGTTGAGCCGCATGGACTCATCATCGGGGAAATCGGCCCGGAGCCGCTTCGAGATCTGCTCGGGGCTCCAACCGCGCACCCAGCGCCGGTCACTGCGATGCGGCCGGTTGCGACCAATGAACGCCGAGCCGGCCGGCCCCGCAATGTCACCGTTGCCGTCGCGGACCACACCGGACAGTCGGTCCTGCACGTACTCGCGTAACCTTGGATTCTCGATCAGCTTGCACGGCTTGGGCCGCTGGGCAACCAAGTCCGACTTCCATTGCGCAACCGATGCCCGATACTCGAGCTTGCCGGCGCGAGTCGCAGCGTTTCGACGCAACTCGCGCGACACCGTCGACGGCGACCGGCCGATCTCGCGGGCGATCGATCTCACCCCATAGTTCTTCGCTCGCAACAGCGCTATCTCTGAGCGTTCAGCGAACGACAGATAGCGGCCCGATCCAGGTTTCAGGTCCATTGGTGGCATCCCTCCACCATGACGGAACCAGCGGCCCCCGACAGCCTGGGACACATCGACTGCGGCGGCTGCGGCCTCGCTCGTTATCCCTGTCGCGACGTGTTTCCAGAACTCCCGCTCGACCTCGCGTCGATGCGACGGAGCGCCCGGCGACTTCATCGGCGACCGTCCCGTCAACTCCTTCATCCATCCAGCTGGCCTGCCCATCAACAACCTCCTCATCAAGGTGTTGCGACGACCAGTTGAATCCACCCCCGTCGCCCCGGGGCCAAATCAGACCGTCGAACTCACCCAGACCCATCCGCCTGCCGATCGCATAACCACGAACGTACCAAGGTCGGGTGGTCAGGGTTATTGACCTACGGCTCGGACGTGACCATGAGCGGTCCTTCTTTGTCTGCGAGCAACCATGGTCGAGTTCCGTAATGCCGACGAGTCGGTCGGCGGCATCAGGGCCTGAGGATGCGAGCCGATCAGCCATCGGGCTGTGAAGCGTCAGCCCGGTTAGCGCACCCCATCCGGTGGTAAACGTAGGCTCGTTCGGCCACTGCGCTGACCCCGGCACCCATCTCCATGAGCCGACATCTCACAAGAGGATCCCCGACCAAACGCGCATGACGCCTCGAGTGCGTCACCTTGTAGGCGTTCGGGGGCAGGTTGGAGAGCGTCCACGAGTAGGCGTTCGGGGACACCTCGCAGTGGCCTCGATCCGGCGTTTGGGGACAGCCCTGGACGGTCAGCCCGTGGAGCAATATGAGCGACCGCAACGGCGAAGCACGTGAGTATCACGAGCGGTCGATCGAGCGGTACGTCAGCGATTTTCTGTTCTCCATTCGCTGTTAGCGGAGCTCGTCGGGGTCCCGTCGATGAGCGCGTCGAAGATGTCGGCTTCGACCCGGTACGTACGATCAGGCCATGCAGCACATTCCGCTCGGAGCGCTTCTTCCCACGGGCTTCGACCCGACAACGTGCAAGTTGCACTGCGCAGTCTTCAAGGCACTGTTGCATTACGCGATCGCGTGTGGTTCGTGCGGCTGCCCCGATCAACCTGTGACGCACGTCACGGGCGCCTGACCAGGGCAAATAGGGTGACGAGCAACGTGCCGCTGCCTGTCGCCGACTTCAATAACACCTCGCGATGGCTCAATGCAACAGTGCCCTTCCGATCCCCGACTGGTCGGTCGGGTGCTGGCTCGGTGACCGAGGTGAAGGTGACGGGTCGTGCAAGTGTGCCAACCGCGCGGGATAGTGCCGCGGGGCCGCTCGATAATCGCGCCCAACAACAGCCCAGCACCCGCTCGTGATCCGGCATTCTGATCACGGCCGACCGTCCCATAACGCGCGGAGGATCGCCCTGTAGCAGTGTCCCCGAAGTGCCGGTCAGGGACACCCCAAACGATGCCTGACGCGGAACTCTGACATCAGGCGACCGCGGCGCCGAGCACCGCGTGTAGTTGCTGATTGTCCAGCGTCCTGGCTGCGCGGCGACAACGAGTTCGGATCGTGTTTGCTGAGCGGCCAGCGAACTCCGCGACCGTCGCACGATCGCTCCCCGCTGCGATGTGATGCAGCACCCGTCGCGTGGCTTCTGTGACACGCTGCTCCCGTGCCAGTCGATCGACCATGGCGAGGACCTCCTCCCGGGCCACCAAGCGGACGACCACCGATTCGGGGTCAGGTTCGTTACTCGGGATCCGGTCAGCCCAGTCGAGGCTGACCTCGTTCGAGCCGAGCGTGCGTGACTTGAGGTTGCGGCGCAGCGCGTTGCGTTCGATGATTTCGCGGAGGCAGCGGCTTTCGGTCGAGTGGCAGGTGACGATTGCTTCGTAGAGGTGGCCGGGGAACTGATCCCAAGTTCCACCTTTCGCTTTCTCCTTGTCGGCAAATTTCTGAAGCAGCCCGACAAAGACAAGTTGGGCAGCGTGTTCGTCGGCCGCCTTTGCCAGGTCGACGAGGACGGCGAGAACGGGATGCGAGACGTCCCGGTTGAGGTCGCGCATCTGGTCAAGGAGCGCGTCGGTAGACGGTTCGAGGGCCGGGTGTCCGCTGGCCCACTTCTGGAGGGTGTCGGTCCGTCGCAGTTGGCGACGAATGGTCCGGTCGAGGTCGGTAGTGATCTGTTGCAAGTTCATGCGACCCACGTGTGAGATCGGGTGTCGTCCAACCCGTCAGCGAGACCATCTTCCGGAACGTCGTGTCGGTGAGATATCGCGATCTTTCTCGCACGACGGTTCGCGCGATCCGGCACACGAACAGCTCGCTTGAGCTGGGGTGATCGGGCGGGTCGTGGGCTTCAACACACTGATCAGCGCTTGTCCCGTCGCGAACGGCCTGTCGCCTTTACACGGGCATGGAAGACACTCGGGATCAGTCCCGCCAACTCGTCGGGCTGTCAGAAGGTGAACGGTTCGCCGTTGCACTGGCCATTGCGCTGTTCAGCCTGGGTTGGACCGTGGTCGCAGGCGCTTGGCTCGCCGCTGGCCTCGTCGGTGAGCGATTGGGCGTCACGGGGCAACCGGCGATCGAGGCAGCACTCCGACTGCCAACCCGACTCGGTGACCCTGCCTCTGCATGGCCCGAGCCAGCTGCATCAGTTCTGCCCGGTCCGTTCGTCTACTGGCCCGCCACCCTGCTCGCTGGGTCGCCCTGCGTTGCCGGTGTCTGGTGGTGGCGGACCCGTCGCAAGCGCAAGACGATCGGGCTGGATCAGCGCCAGCGGCTCGGCGTCGACGCCGAGGCACGGCTCGCGTCGAAGGCCGACCTCGCGCCGCTGATCGTCGACGGTCCGGTGTCGGGCAGGTTTCTGCTCGGCACGGTCCACGACGAACTCGTTGCGACCGAGAAGCCGATTGCCAGGCCGAAGGCTGTTCAGCCGCGACCGAAGACACCGGCTTACCGACCGGCGCGCGGTTCGGTGTTGCTGGTGGGTCCGTCGCAGTGTGGCAAGTCGACGTGTGCGATCACCGGGATGCTGGAGTGGGACGGGCCGATCGTTGCGTCGTCGGTGAAGACCGATCTGATTGACGAGACGTTCGGGTGGCGGTCGACGCTCGGTGAGTGTCTGGTGTTCGACCCGACTGCGGTCACCGGCTTACCAATGGCGTCGTGGTCGCCGCTCCGAGGTGCGCAGTCGGTCGAGGGCGCTCAGGCAGCCGGTCGAGCACTCGTCGATTGCGCTCCCCGATCGGGAGCAGACGGCGCCGACTTTTGGTATCAGCTCGCTGAGATCATCCTCGCCGGCTATCTGTGGGTAGCGAGGACGCATGGGTTGGGAATGCGTGACGTTGTCCGTTGGATCTTCACCCAGGACGCACCGACCGAAGAGGGGCCGGGCGAGGTCCACCCGTTGCTGATGGTGTCGCTTGCGTCATCGGACCCGTTCATTGCGGCGCAGGCCGCAACGACGTCGGAGATGCTCGAAGGCGTCTGGCGACTCGAAGACCGCATGCGCTCTTCGATCTTCGGCACAGCGCAAGCCGCGGTGTGGCCATGGACGAACCCGAACGTCATCGGGTCTTCCGAAGGATGCGACATCACACTTGATTGGCTGCTGTCGGGCAACAACACGGTCTACGCGTCGGCTCCCCTGCGATCGGCCCGCCGACTCGCGCCAGCTATTGGTGGGCTGATCGGCGATCTGCTCGATCAGGTCGCCCAGCGCGTCGCTGCAACCGGCAAACCGCTTGGCCCACCGCTGCTGCTCGTGCTCGACGAGGTGGGCAACACGCCGCTGCGTGAGTTGCCCGAGTTGGTGTCGACGCTGTCGGGGCTCGGTGTGCAGATCCTCACGATCTGGCAGTCGACCGCACAAATCAAGTCGGCCTACAAAGATCAGGCCGGCACAATCATCGCGAACCATCGCACCAAGGTCTTCTTCTCCGGCATCTCGGACCCCGACACCTTCGAGTTGGCAATGCGCCTCGTCGGAGACGAACAAGTCGTCAACCGGATGGCATCGCGGGAACTCGGCCTCGGGGAACGTTCGCACCACCGCTCCGTCCAGGAGTCGACGATCGTCACCGCGGCGGTGCCCGGCCATGTGCTGCGCCAACAGCCGAGCGGCACGGCACTGATGATCCACGGGACCATCCCACCGGCCCACCTGCGCACCCGCTCCCACCTCGAGGACCCGGTGCTGTTCGAGCGAGCCAACAAGCCGCTCCCGATCGTCCGAGGCCACGCACCCAGCGCTACCGACAACGCCAACCCCGATCTCGCCGTCCCTCTCATCGACTAAAACAAGGAGACACCATGTCCGCCACCGAACAACCGCCATTCCCCACCGGAGAGGCTGCCAAGCCGCGGGGTCCATTCCTGTGCAAGGTCTGGGACCCGCTGCCGACCGGATGGGAACGCACCAGAGCGGTCAAGCGCACCGCAACATGCCTCGCGTTCGACCCGACCCGACACACCGTCGTCCAGAACCTCGACAACCGGAATCAGGACCACCTTGCGGCGATCATCGAACAGGCCGGTTTCGAGAACTTCCAGGTTCCCGGCACCGAAACCGGTTTCTTCGCCCGCGACCGCCGCACCGCTCCGCCATCGACAATGAAGCGTTCACACGAAGGAATGAGCCGATGAACCGCACCGACCTCTTCTGCTGCACGGTCACCCAGATGCTCGACCCGGCCCGGCTCGCCGCGTTCGCGTCGACAATCTTGTCTGACGGACCGATCGTCGCTGCGCCAATTCTGACCGAAGCCCGACACCACCACGTCCTCACAACTCGTTACGAGCTCGAGCCAAACAGCAAGGGCGTCACCGGCCGGACCGAGTCTGGCGAGCTGAGCATGAGTTGGGCCGAGGTCGCCACACTGCTCGCCGCTGCCACCACCCCCGAGCGTGCCCGCGCCCTCAGCGACGCCGTCACGGTGGGGCGAGAACCCAGAGGGCCCGACAGCGACCGACTCGATGCCGCGCTATCGGACTATGCCCACGCTGCTGCCACCGCGGCAGGACTGATTGGTCCACCGATGCAACAGCAAACCGACAATGGATTCGACATCAAACTCCGATCGACAACGCACCGAACGACCGTGTCGATCAACCAGATCGAACTGTTCGACATTCGCCCGCATCAGTTCACCTGCAACGTAGATGTCCGCTCACATATCGACCCGACAACCGGGGCTGAGGTCGACGGGTTCTCCGACACCGTACTTTTCGTCCCGCACGGCGACTCGAACTCGCCGCCAGCGCCCTCTGTCGGTGATCGAGTCGGCATCGAACGCCTCGACCCAGGCAGTGCCGACGGCGCTCAATGGGCCCTACAGATCGACGGTTTCGACTCGGTGATCATCGAGGCGTTCCCACACAACGGTGTACGCATCGCCATCTACGACAACGACCGTGAGCGGGACTACCTCCGCTTCGAGAAGCAGTTTCCGGTTCCGCCACAACCGAGCCCTGCCGAGCGACGACTCGCAGCGCTGAAAATCCGGTCCACATGGCGCGAACTGTGATGCGCTGGCGACCCAGGCACATCGACGAAGCCAAAGAACACACCGCCAAAATGCACCGACACCGAGAATCCTGTCAGCGCTCTACCAACCACTCGGCGCTCGATTCGCCGCGTGTCGAGGGACGAAGCAACCCCAAGACGCGTCGGCTACACGTTCCAGCGCACCGACGAGTTGACGTGTCTCAATCGAGACTTCGGCGAACTCGCCGCCGGCCTGCACCCGAGCGATGTCCCGTCAACCGCGCTGCGGTGCCTTTACCTCGGTATGGGACGATGGACAGGTAAACGCAATCCTGAGACAGGTCGCAGGTTCGCGACATGAAGATCCTCGGCGCTGCCATCGTTTCAGCCGCCAGCGCGGTTACCGCTCTGTTCGTCCTGGTGGTACTCGTCGTGACCGGAGCTGGCGGCGATGGACGACTGGCCAACGCCGGCTGCGCTACTGACGCCAACCTTGCACCGATTCTGGCAACGATCCGCACGCTCGAGTCGAGAGGCGATTACACCGCAGAAGCAGCCGGATCGACCGCGTCGGGCGCTTACCAATTTGTGGACGGGACATGGAACGGGTTCGGCGGCTACGACAGGGCAGCCGATGCGCCGCCCGACCTGCAAGACCAAAAGGCATCGGAGATGGTTCGCACCGTTCTCGACGAGCACGAGAACCAGGTCCGAGCCGTTCCCGTGATCTGGTACATCGGACACCTCCCCGACGACGGTTCATCAGAGTGGGACACAGTTCCAGTGCCCGATGCGGGCAACGTCCTCACACCTCGCGAGTACCAGGAGCGGTGGCTCAAGGAGTACGAGACCCAGCCGAACGATGCCGACACGCTGAGATGCGTCGGCGGCGTCGGTACCTTCGGCGAACTTCCGACAAGCCTCGGATGTCCGGAAATCACCTGGGGCGGCTACACCAACGGCCGGATCCCTTCTTCGGCAATGCGGTATCGACCGCACTCGGGCTCGCTGCACCCACACGCGTCAGCGACCTACGCCGAACTGTTCTCGGCCGCGCAGGCAGCAGGCCTCGATCTCACTGGCTACGGGTACCGACCGGCATCAGCGGGAGGCAAAACAGCCGGCACCTCGTGTCACGGCCTCGGTCTAGCAATCGACATCACCGTGCTCGTCGTCGGTGACGGCCACCGCTACCGAACAGCTGACGCCGCCTTCGCCAGCGCCGAGTTCACCTGGCTGTGCAACAACGCCCACTACTTCGGCTGGATCACACCCCGCTGGGCGATCCCGCCCGGCATGGTCTGCGGCAGCGTCGTCGGAACCGGCACCGGCGGCCACGTCGGCAACCAGTGCTGCTTCCTCGAACCGTGGCACCTCGAAGCAGCCGGGACGCTTCCATTCCTGACGAGTCAACTCACGCCAGACACCAAGTAGCCGAAAAGAGTCTTTGTCATCCCGACTCAAACACGCCGGGCCCGGATTGCGTCGCGTGAAGCTGGCGAACGATCAGCTTTCTCGCTGGCGGACCAGTTGGGCAGCAGCCGTCGGCGTGATGCAAGAGGTGTGTACAGCTCGGTCAGCGAGTGTCGTGTTTGTGGCGTGCCCAAGACCAGTCACGACCGGATGCCGGTGCCGGTCGATGGCAATGCCGACGAGAGGGTCGTCGTAGACAGCAAAATCACTCACCGGCCCGCCACCGCGAACGACCAGAGTGACTGCTGGACGTGGGTCGAGAGCAAGTCGATCGAGGGCTTGGGCGATGAGAATGTTGGCCCTCGGTGATGTCACCGAGACGCGATGCTCGATCATCGTCACGCCCGCTTCGGAAAGGACAGATTCCACGTCTGCGAGGGCGTCGTCTCCACCGGACGGCCCGACGAGTCCGATAGTCGTGATCTCGCTCGGCCAGTCAAGATCACCGTTCGGGCGAGGCCGATCGACATCGGGTGCACCGGCGACTGATTCGCTCCTGATCGCGAGTCGCAGGAGATTGACCTGGAGTCCCCACCGAGGATCGAACACGACGTGCCCGTGGATGGTCACGTTCACCGTCGAGCTGTCAGCCGCATCAACGTCGGCCAACTGAGTTTCGACGGAGTGGGCGGCGTGTCGACCCGCAACGACTTTCAGGCGGGCGTCGCTCGATCCTGGCTGAGTGAGTTCGCCAATGCCGAGACCTGACTTGAACCTCCGCCACCCGTGTAGTTCTCCATCAATGGCGACCAATCCGAAATCGCAGTCCCGGATGGCTGCTGTGATGTCGCTGGCGAGTTGGGTAACTGTGCGTGAAGTCATGCGATGCCTCGGCCTGGTGCCCGATCGGCCGTGATCGCAAGTCGACGCGAGAGCTGCGTGTGTCGAGCTCGCTGGAGCGGGTCTGACGGTGTTGGGCCGAGTGGTGTTGTCGGGTCTGTCTGGTCGATGAGATCGTGCTCGACGCGCCACTCGTGTACTTCTTGCACGAGCGCACCAAGTCGGCCGGCGTCGATGGACACCAATGCTCCGGCGTCGGCGAGTGAACCGAGATGTTCGGTGAGCCATTCGGGACATTGACGAACGATCGTTGAGACGTTTGACGGTCCGTGGTGGTCGGTGAGTTGCCGGCACACGATGTCGGTCGCTGTCGTGCGCAGCGACGTTGCTGTGTTGTCCCACAGGTCCGGGTCGGAGGCGTCGGGTCGGGACCCGATCACCCCTCGCAGACCGGCCTGATCGGGTCTGGTCATCGGATGTTCAATCTCGACGAATACGGCGAGGTCAGCAACGGTCGTCCGCCATGACGCGGCCAGGTGGGGGCATGTCGGGCGGTCCGGGAGCAGCTTGCGGATCGATAGGGGCGGCTCGTGCTCAGCGACCCGGCGCACGGCTGCTGCGGCGTGCTCGATCGCCTGTGCGAGATCTGGGCCATCGTTGCCTCGTCGGCGTGCCGCCACGAGCCCGGCAAGTGACCGGCCGCGGGCCAACCGCGCGACCTGCGGCGCAGCCGGTGCCGTGCTTAATGCGGTTCGCGCAATAGATCGTGCCAGCCGCGCACGCAGGACCGAGTCGAGTTCGCTTTCAACGCGTGGAAGGTGCTGCTCGGAGTCATCGTCGCTTGCGACTGGTCGGGTGCCGTAGAGCTGGTTCTCGTGGCGGCCGCGTGTGATGTCGACGTACAACTCGCTCCTACTCGTCGACGCCGTGATCGCCGATGTCGACACGTCATTCGTTGCCCCCTGCACGGCATAGGACGTCACGGCATACGCAAGATCGATCCCGCCGTCGGGCCGATCGAAGGTCCCCCGATCGCAGGTAATAGTCCCATCGGATGTCGCGACGTCGATCTCGTCACCGTCAGGTGATGTTGGGTCTGTTCGGACGTCGATGACGCGGCCGGTGGTGCCGTTGCGCATCCAACCGTTCCGATTGCCGATCGGGTGGATCGTGCGGTCACCGTGACGGGCCACAACCTGATCGCCAACGCACAGACGGCGCCCATCGCCAAGCACTGCGTAGTGACTTGCGTCGACGGTGCCGTCGGCGATCAGTAGTTGCTGGGCGAGGGTGTTGAGGACTTGTCGTTCGCGGTTGCGACCATGGACCATTGGGTGGCGGCGGCCGGCGGTTCGCTCGGTGTACCAGCGGGCGAGCATGGCGGCGTGAGTGTCGTGCTCGCTTGCGGTGAGGACGAGTTGGCCGCTCGCTTGGAGTTCGTCGATTGCTTCGTCGATCTTGCCGTTGCGTACGAGATCGGCACGTCGCCGTTCGCCGGTGTCGGTTAGTCGGTGGACGGTCGCGAGTTGTGGTGTCCGGTCGGAGTGGAGCTTGACGAGTTCGTTGAAGCTCCCACCCGCCGGGACCGAACCGTGCTGGGCGGGATCACCGATCAACCGCAACGTCGCACCGGTGGCGGTTGCGAGGTCACAGAGTCGAAGGAGATCGCGGTCGCCAATGGTTGATGCTTCGTCGACGATCAGGACTGTGCGCGAATCGAGGACACGGATACCGGCGTCGGATCGGCCGAGCAGCATCGCTACGGTCTCGGACTCGATCCCGGCATCGTCAGCTAACAGCCGCGCAGCCTCGCCCTTCACTGATGCACCGAGGACCCGGTAGCCGGCATCGGTCCATGCTCGTGCGGCGACTCGCATGGTCGTGGTCTTGCCGGTGCCGGCACGACCGACTGCGCATTGCACGCGATCACCGCTGGTCAGCCAACTTCGCACCAAGTCGGCCTGCTCCGCGCTGAGCACATCGGCGGACCCGATCGCCCCCTCGATGATCGCCGATCCGACGATCCCTTTCGCGGTGTCGATTCCTGCGCCGACGCCAGACACGATCTGGGCTTCGACATCGAGGAGTTCGATCGTCGTGAACACCGGCTCGCTCTGCCCGTCGCTCACGACCCTGCCGTCGCGCCGGTGGATCACACCCGAGGTGTCGATCTCGGCGACAAGGTCGGTGGCGCAGAATCGTGCGGTCAGTCGCTCGACCTCGACGGGAGGCACGAGCACCTTCACCCGAGCACCGTGATCATTCACGATCGACCAGTCTGTGATTGCTCGCATCACGTCGCCACGCCCGAACGAGGTCGACACTGCACACAACCCGTCGAGCGGGGCAACGAGATCGTTGAACATGCGGTCTCGTAGGTCGTCGGGCAGGACGTCGTGCGCGATCGCACGATCGGCCCGATCGAAACACGATCCGATATCGAGACCCACACGATCAGCCCTGGTCAACCAGTCTTTCCGCAGGTCGTTCGGGTCGACCGCTTGCTTGGCCGATCGGGTCGACTTCGCGATCGTGTTCTCCTCATCGTGTGTGACCCGACGCCCAAGGCGTTCCTCGAGCGCCTTGCGAACTTCGTCCATCTCCAAGCGACGCTGCGAGAACTCACGAATTGCCGACTCATCAACACCGGCGATCTCCCAGACACCGTCGTCTCGACGCCACCACCCAAGACCAAGTTCCCGAAGCTCCCACCGCACCGCAGCCGTCGCCAGTGCCGCCGCCGCTGGCGCATGCCGATACAGCGCCCTCGCATCAAGAGTCCGAACCCCTCCCTCGTCATCCACGACCGCGTTCGCAACGATGTTGTGATGATGAGGATGCGGGTCGAGCGACCGGCTCGTCCCATGGAAGTAGGAAGCCACAAGTAGCCCTTCGGAGCCGATCGCTTGGCCACGCTTGCGAGCAATGGAGGCTCGCTGATCGAGATGTCGGATAGCAACGTCATTTGCACGATGTAGCGCTCGAACGAGCGCGTTCTGACGTGGCCCCTCAGTGAGCGTGGCAAGGAGCCCAATCGACTTCTCCACCGTCAACGTGACGTCGAATCCAACTCGCGCTACCGGGGGCTTTCGGTGTTGCGCGAAGTCGGCGAGATCAGAACGCAGGATCCTGAAGTGGCCGTTCTCACTAGTCCGTGTGCTCGGCAGCGAAGCGCTGCCCGGCTTGGTCTTCGGGTGTTCGCCAGCTGCGCAGAGACGGCGCACGTATGTCGGGGTGACCTTGATCAGCCTGGCGGCGTCCGCCACAGTCAGCAGGTCATCGGCTTCGCCGCCAGCGAGCACCGCCTCCGGCTCAACTGTCTTTGCGGCGATGTCGAGATGGCGCGTGATCTCCGAATCGGGTACAAACCGTTCGCCAGACCCAATTGTCACCGTTCGCAACCAGCCGGGGTTGTCCTGCTGAGCCTCGGCGGCAGAGACGATCTCATCGAGGTCGCGTTTGCGCAGGCCGAGAAGGCGAGCGGCATCGGCCAACGTGTAGAGCGCGTCGCCGTTCTCATCGAGTCGTGCGGCGGTACCGACTCCGAGGTGCTTGCGCTGCGATGAGCCCTGGGCGGTCACCAGGCGTTCGCCTGTCGACGGATGCCGGCCTTCGAGGACACGTTGAAAGGAGTCTCGATCCACATGGCCCACCAGACCCCGGAATGCCGCACCGGCTCCGATCCAGCGGCCCGGACCCTCGATCGAGTCGGCGTAGTAGCTGACCGATCGAGTCGGGTCTGGGACTCCAATCACGCTTGGGCCAGCGGGAGGACGCCGTTCGCCTTCGAGGTAGTCGACCACTGACCGAGCGACGCCAGCGGTGGTGGTGCCTGTTGCGCCGAGCGGCGTCACCGTCAGGCGCACAGCCCCTCCGATTCGGGCTGCTGGGCTACCGGCCGAAGTTCCACTCGAACGAGGCCGAAAACCGTCCCGCAGGTTGCGCAAAGCGCAACCTGCAAAGGTGTATGCCCTCCCACCACCCGGACACACGACCTGCCTGACCCGACCTCCGACGACACACGACCTGGCGAGGCGGACCGCCCGGAACCACGACCGGACCGCACACGACTGGCCCTCACAGCGCCAGCCCCCGGACCGGCACCGGACGACGCTCTGACAACCGACCGACTGCCGCCTGGACCGCACGGGCCGGCGGAGCTGGGCGAGCGATCTCCGACGAAGCGACGAGGCGATCATGAACGAGGCGAC
>Ga0209491_10006817_pt1 | contig 15508 bp, 16 predicted proteins | sample BON02_FD_187213 | JGI IMG/M metagenome (GOLD analysis project Ga0209491, IMG submission 187213) | Freshwater microbial communities from Lake Bonney liftoff mats and glacier meltwater in Antarctica - BON-02 (SPAdes) (version 2) | ecosystem: Environmental > Aquatic > Freshwater > Ice > Glacier...
TCGTTTGCCACCCGCCCCTGCTGTCCCGACGAAATCAGTCGCCTGACGCTGTTTGCTCAAGAATTTCGTCCAAATCCACGCTAGCTCATCATCATACGCAGTCGCCGCTACGGTGTCGCACAAGCATTATTCGATCATCCGCGTGGGTGCAGGCCCATCCAGTTTGTCCATGATTCTCACTTGCACTTGGCAGCGGACCTCATTCTCCTTAGAGGTCTATTTCCACCATTTTTTTTCTGCGGGATTTTTCGTCCTTTGCGAAGAAGTGATGAATTGCAAACCCTCCTCGCCGCCCAATATTGAAAAAAACGTGGCTATTGAGCTTGAAAAGCACTGAGGAATCACCAAAGCGTTTTATAGCTGCGAGAAAACACAAACCTTGTACAAACCAAGAGACTTTGTACCTTGGAATGAAGAGAAGTGAGGGCAGTGAATTTTACAATTTGGCGGCGAATCCGACGAGGCCAATGGATGCGCTCAAGTCTCTCAATTGCTGGCAGTAGCATGGGCGCAACATTCCAATGAAAATCCTCTTGCCAAGATTCAACTTGACATCGTCAATGCTTACTGCTCTGCAGATCGACAGGCTCAATTTGTGAGCCTGTCCCTGGTTGCCACTGAAATGCAAAACAGACCTTCCAAGTTGCCACTGTACGACAATAGGCACGTTCAAGTGGGGGATGACATTCCCTGCTCCTCCTCCTTATACCACTATTGGAGTTACTTTGAATCCATAAAAGGCACAATTTCTGTTTTGCATTTCAGTTGCAACCAGGGACAGGCTCACAAAATTGCGTGCTGCCAAGGTGGTCAACAGGGCGATGCCTTTGAAACAGTGCATTTTGCAGTCACCACTTTCCCCTCGTTTGTTCGAGTTTTTGCGCGTCACACTGCTTGCACAAAGGACACCATCTGTGAAAGTGTTTCAATCGTTGTATCGCTTGCAGAATGTCTTGCTCTTGCTGCTGAGCTCAAACAGGTACTCAAGCAGGATTTCGAAATCTTGACGTGCCAAAGTTCAATTGCTTCCTTCCAAGCGATCGAGTCAACGACGACGATCATGCGAGCACTCTTTTCCAAAATGCTCCGCAGGCCAATCCTGAGCTAACATGTCTATTTGGCATTGATGTAGGTATTTCCACGATGGAGCTTTGTGTCGCTGGGGTTTCTATTCGTAACAATGAATGGGTGCAGCAGTTTGTTCGGGAGAAGGTAGCTACAGTCCAAGTAGACGTGGATAAGCTCGACATTATATCTGATGGTCTCATTCACTATCAAATGCTGCGCTTCTGTCAGATTACTCATTTTGATGTTCTTGGGCGTAATTCTCCAACTCCCCTCATATCAGACAGAGAGAGATAATGTTGTTTATTGGAAAACTAACAGGAAGATCATTAATGATCTCCAGTCATATCAGACATTCTTACACAAGTCAATGCCACCATTTTGGAGACGCTTTGCCAAAAAGGCACAGTTAACGCTCCTGGAGAATGGACCACTGTCTTTCGCCAATTTGCTGACATGAATTGCAACTACCGCAATTTCAGGAAGGTTTCATTGTCACTCCCAATTTGGCAGTTAAGTACACCTCCTCCCACTTTTTCTCCTTCTTCTACTGCTGCTGGAGAGACCACCTGAGATCCAAGAGTTTTTGCTATTATAATCATCATTTCACCCTTTTGGTGGCTGTCTTGCCACCAACCACTTTCCTCTCTCTCCCTAGGACCCACCAAAATAATGGACATCCCAATTCGCAAGAATTTTTTTGATCGCCTGACGATTCTCATCTTCGCCAAAGCATCTTTCGTCTTGCAATGGAAAATACGACCAATAACTGCACAATCAAAGCGCACGACGACATTAAACTACCATCTATAATGGTAGGCTTAGTAGCACTCGACCTTGTGCGCACTGCATTCAACACCGTTCGACACCGTGACTCTCGACAATATCATAGCGGCTAAAATGAAAGTAATACGGCTTGGATGCACAAACTCTTGCGAACACATCTCTTTCGAATGTTGGAATCTTGCACGTGAAAAAGAAATTCACGAGTACAAGATCAGCTATGGTACTTCATCATGGGAAATAATACACCTCTACAATGCATTCATCACTACGAAAAGCCAGAAATAGTACAGCAAGCTGCTCGACTGCCACTGCCTATCATTTTTTTAAACCATGAAAGAAATTTATGAAAATGCCAAAAGCATTCGACACACACTCGAAGAGGCATGTACAAAATGGGACCTGCAGTGGACAAGAAGAAGCTCAGGTAGAAAATGCTTCAACAAACACGATGACAAATCAAGAGCTAGCACCCTCACACTCACGATTGAGATACTAGGATTCTACATGCCACCATCTATCGAGAACCTCTACACTTACACCACATCTGATCCAACAAACTATCCACACTGCGGCATGCGTCATCTCCAATCACAATGTGAAGCGATGAAAACAGACCAAATCCTGAAAAAGCACGTCGGCACTTATCCCTCACGCGCGTGGGGCGTACCACGCTAAAAATCCATCGTGGTACACCCTGCCAAAATATTCATCCTCAAGCATGGTAAACCCTATTTTTGAAATCTTTGACGGCAAAATGGTCGTGGTGCCGTCGCGGCTATGGCTGCCGCTCTTCCATCCTCGACTTTCTTGAGCTGTACTTGCGCAGGGAGCTTGAAAACACTTTTAAAAGCTCGCTCCCCAACCAGCTGTTCCAGAAAGTCGAGGATGGATCAGCAGTAGTCAAAGCCGTGACGGTACCACAACCATTTTGCTGTCAAAGTTTTCAAAAATGGGGTGCACCATGCTTGGGGATGAATACTTTAGCAGAGTGTACCACGATGAAATTTTATCATGGTACGCCCAACGCGACGCCAATAAAATGGCTGAAATGCTAGAAAAATTCATGTTTGACATTCGTTTAAAATACTTTCATGTTGGAACCAAAGAGCTGAAACAACTTGGCTCTGCTTTGGAAAGATTCCAGGATAAGGAAATCAATACCCCAATAATTGCAGGCAAACGTATGAAAGATCTGTATGACCGAAACCCCTCAATCAAGCAACTTTTCACAAAACTCGACAACAAGCTCGCAAAAGTAAGATCACCTCTTACCACTAAAGCCAAACGAGACATTCCAAACCCTTTGAGCGGAACAAAGACGAAGACAACTCGGCAAGCCCTATGATCAAACTAAAACAATGAGGGATCGTGGGAGATTCTCAGCACACTTCAAAAAGCCATCCACACATGCAATGTACGACAAACCCAAAGCCAAAGCAGCTGGGAAAAAGAATCCTGCAAAAATTTGACATTTGTCTTGGCATTACGTGGCACCCCTGTGACAACCTCCATGCTTCATTTTGCAACAACCGAGCGCTGCCAAAAGCTGTAAAATGATGTGTAGGTCAAGGCGAGACAGCGAAGTTAGTAGGAGCGCCAGACGCAGGTATTTTATTGGAAGCAATCGAAATGCTTCGAAAAAGAACAACAGCAGGAGCAGCGACGTTTCTGGTCAACACATGTATATATGTATATATATACATATATATATATATGTACATATAGATGTGTATATATATATATATACATATCTATAAGGTAAAAGCGCATCGAGGAGAACCTGCAAATTAAGCCAACATCCAAGCAGACAAGGCTATTGCAGGCAAAGATATTACCATGGAATGGCACGACAGGACAAATCGAGCAGTCTTCACATGGCAAGAGCCTCGCCGGAAAGGAGGTACGGTGAGCTATGAAGATCAAAAGTCGATGTGGAACAGCAGGGTGCGATTAGAAAAGGATCAGCAGAAGAGGAAGTGCGCAAACACCGGAATCGTGTGACAGGAGTTTGGAAACAAATCAGCAAACCAAGACGATGAGTCGATGTAAGCTATGATCCCAGTATGGCAACGGCTCTACATCATGGTACATGGATGGATGAGGAGGGTCTCAAAGCGACTTGTATCAAGGAGAAGGAAAAAAAGGGAGGCATCCGCCAGCCTCTCTACGGTACATGGGTAGCTGTCTTCATGCTGAGACAGGATGCAGGAAGGTTCATGCTGGGGAAGTATCTGAGTGACAAAAAAATCCCATGGCGGCGAAGGAGACGGTTGGGGATGGCGGTGGCAGGAAATACGCCAACAGCTAGTTTCTGACCAAAATAGGCAAGATGCAATCAGCAGGGTGTCGGCTGAGCAGTATAGCGCGAGAGGCCCGAGGTGAGAGCACTGACGGCCTGGCGGCTGAAACACACGGTCACACCAACAGTGCAGGCTGCGAAAGAATTGCATGATGATGATTGCTTTTATTACTTTCAAAAGTAGTTTAGTACCCTTGTTTGAGGGTCTATGAAGTTCAAATTCATGAGAATTTAAGTTATCGGGTTTTTAGCCGGAATCGAACCGACGACCTAGGGATTGACAGTCCCTCGCTCTGACCAACTGAGCCACGCTTGCACGTGAGGTCTTCGACAGTTACGGATGCACACCATTTCATCTGGAGGCACCTGTATGACAGCATAAACGCTGCACAAAAGCCAAAACGCAACCTCAAGTTTGTCACGCTTGACAAAGAAAGTAACATGAGCACGCTGTGGCGACGAGATGAGTTTCTAAGAATCTGCAGCAAAGAAGAGCTGGCGGAGAAGGCACAGGATATAGAGGTAACAATACCAGTCAAGACAAGTCAAGAGGCACGGTACAACCTGGATCCAGGGTCTTTCTTCAAAATTGTTTCTGGGGCAGGCCGCTGGATGGGGTCGCAATCAATGAGGATAAGCAGATCGTATATATTTTAGAATTTGAACAGTCGACAGACAGGGACGAGTGGTTCGTAGAGGTGAAAGAGGCAGAAGCAAATGAGCAGCACAAAAGCATCATCGGTGCGCTCAAAGCTGCTGCTCCAAAGTGGGAATTTGAGCAGATGAATTTTTTGGTGGGTGACCGCGGATCGGTTGTTGAAAGCGACTTCTACATTCAGCCCCAAAAGGTTGATGTACAAGAAGGGGAAAAAGACAAGCTCTTCGCCGATCATGTGACTCAGTGACACAGGTATGCGAAGCGCAGAATCGGGTGATTGTGTCCTTCCTCCAGCAGGTGCAAAGAGGTGCGAGGCCAACCACAGAGGGATCGAGGGAGGACATCGAGCACAATGTGCAAGTGTGAGGAGATAGATAGAGGAGCATACGCTTATAGAGCGTCAAAGCTGGGGCACGTCGAACGAGAGTGGACTCGGGATGGTAAACTTGGATTCACAATCCAAGAACCCCCCCCCAGAGTCCAGAAGACGGACACATTTATTGTATTTTACTTATTCGTATTGCATTCTGTCACGTGTCTAAAACTTGCCACTTCACTGCTTGTTTTACATCACTATGAACATCTATTTCTGTTTTCTATGTTAATACTGCACGTAACCTTGTCACGGTTTTGCTTATAATTGCTAAATATTTATCGCTTTACCTACACTTTTTCACACGCACATACAGAGGCACACACACACAGGCACAAATGTAGAATCAGCATACAAGAGGAATGGCGACAACCAGATTTGAGAGGGGCAGAAGAAAGGCTTTTGTTGGAGACACAGATGTTGCACACACACAAAAAGGGGGGCTTTTTTTTTTAGAAAACGCCGATATTCACAAATCTCAAAAAAAAAAGGATTTGAGCACGTAGAGTTTCCAGCAAAACTACTAGACTATTTCTTACGATGTAATAAAAGCAACATCAATCAAAATATGCATACCATGAGAAAGCTACGAAGAAGCACCAGCATATGGCTTCCACGTGACTACTACAGAAGTCCCCAATGACTGGGAAACACTGTCTGAAAATATTGAGAGTTCAAAACACCAGGACACGCCCATCTACGAGATTGACCTGGCGAAGCCCGAAAAAACTTTCCAAATTATCGCAAACACATTCCAGCTCATTACCAAATACTGTGACGTTTGCAATAGCCACCACCCAAGCGCAAAATTATCGAAGAAGAAAGAACAAGTTCTGCTGGACAAAGCACTCCATTAACAATTCATAGGCAAGCTGACATACTACAAAAAATCTGCGCTGATGTACGATAATCAGACAGGCTCCGGGATTGGGGGAGTATTCGACATGGAACTTAGCACATTACAATATCTGAAACTAATCTCACCGGCACTGAGAAAAAACGACTATATTCCCATCGCAGAACCCCATCGCAGTACTGCACAGTGCAGTACTGCAAGCCACATGAATACAATGTGACAATCATCAAGTTGCTCTCAACGCAATCTACAACTGATCCCTGCACCTGAAAACACACAGCACAAAGTATTACAACTCAGATCAGATAGCGATCAGAACCTTATTGACTGCAGGGACACGGCAAGAAACGAAATTAGCAATCAACTCTCACAATCAAAGCCAACACATCTGAATGTGAATTTTAACTCTGCTGTTACTGGCTAAGGGCAAATTCTGCCCCACCCTGCATACTTGAAGTAGCATCCCCTTGTGACCTACTCGACATACCTATTGAAATTATGCGAGGATTAAGTGCAGGAAAATTGTGCAGCAACAATGCAGCCTGAAGGCACGGCCAACCTGTCATTCAGAAAACAACCAAATCCTCCGATTTGACAACCACTACAACCTGATCCCTGAAGAGAACAGTGAAATCCATTCCACATCGGAAAAACAAACTGCAAAATAGCCGGAAAAGTCAAAGATAAAATAAGGCTTACTTCACCAAACAACACAATGTTCCCCACAACCCTCTGACAGAGAGCATGCCACCATGCACATCTCCAAAATGCTACTGAGATCACTGCCGCACTGAATTGAAGCATAACCACTATCATACTCCAGAGAGCCAATGGCCACGTCAATCTCAAAAGATTGAAAGAAATTGCCGACAACAATATGGGCATTTGCCTCGAAATCCTTCTAACCATCCCAGACCAATCAGTCACAATGACAACCTGTGATCACAGGTCTGCCCAACGCGCTGCGCAAACATAAAAAGCAGCTAGCTTCAAAGCTCACAACAGAAAAAATAAAGCACCTTAAATGGGGGACGGGGTTCATGGACTCTCTCTCTCTCACACACACACACACCTGCAGGCATGCCAGCACAACTCGTTGGTGGCGCTACAGGTATGCATTACTCTCTCTCTCTCTCTCTCTCTCTCTCTCTCTCTCTCTCTTCCTTTCTCCCTCGCTCTCTGTTTCTCTCTCTCTCTCTCTCTCTCTCTCTCTCTCTCTCTCTCTTCCTTTCTCCCTAGCTTTCTGTTTCTCTCTCTCTCTCTCTCTCCATGTCCCACTATCCCATTTGTGCTCTCTTCCTCTCCACCCTTCTCTCTCTCTCTCTCTCTCTCTCTCTCTCTTTCTCTTTCTCTCTCTCTCTCTCTCACACACCTGCAGGTGTGCCAGCACAACTTGTCGGTGGCCTACAGGTCGCATGACTCTCTGTGTCTCTCTCTCTCCCCCCCCACTTTCTTTCTTTCTCTCTCTCTCACACTCACTCAAACCTGTGTGATATACCTCGTATATGTGACATGCCTCATCTCATACATGTGACATGTTTCACACACGTGACATGCCTCATACATGTGACATGCCTCATACACATTGACACGGCTCATACAAGTGACATACCTCGTATGTGTGCTATGCCTCATACATGTGACATGCCTTATATGTGTGATAGGTCTCGTACATGTGACATGCCTCATCAAATACATGTGACATGCCTCATCAAATACATGTGACATACCTCATACATGTGACATGCCTCATACAGATTGACACGGCTCATACATGTGACATGCCTTATATGTGTGATAGGCCTCGTACATGTGACATGCCCCATACACATAACGCATACGCACAACATGCCTCATACGCATGATACAGGTGATAGGCCACATACATGTGACATGCCTCATACACATCACTCATACACATAGCATGCCTCATCTCATGCATGTGACACATACATGTGACATGTCTCATCCCATTCATGTGACACATACATGTGCCATGCCTCATACACATAATGCATACACATAATATGCCTCATCTCATGTACGGCAGAAAAGATAAGTTTGCAGCACACCAAAAAAGACACGCTGGTGGAAATGCGACGTTTGTTAAATCAGGCAACAGCACCAAGAACCTCGTGACACTAGGTTATTGACCTCTATGTACATCAGCACCTACGACGCTGATGGATCAATAGCACATGAAGAGAAATCTGACGCAAACATTCGGCCAGGTCTTCCCGAGTGTGGACAAGTGATTTTGTTTTTTTGGTTTTGAATGTGATAAAGTGTAATCAAGTTTTGCAACCCCACCTTTCAAGTTTCCTGATTTTCATTGTGAGATTGCATATTTTGAGACACTTGTGTTGCGCATCGAAAAACCTGATCTGAACTCACGGAAAGTTGCCAGTGTTTCACGGAGCCTCCATATCCCATAATGACAACACAGCACATACAAAAGAACGTACATGCGAAAATGTATAAACTTTTGTGTAACATACATAAGCATGAATGTGTTATGTGTATGGGGCACGAAAACATGCACCTGCAAGGAAAAAGAATCGCGCCTTGCTGTAGACAGACAGGGAGAGGGGCAGGGGCGGGAGATATTTTCAGTTAGTGTACTCCAGGTGAAAAAAGCTCTTAACCAGTGATCCAAAAAACAACAACAGCTACAGAAGCAGGAGGAGTTTTTTGTGGGTTGTCTTATACCAGCTAGAAGTTTACACTCGGAACGTAGCGCTGCAATTTGGCGGTCACGGCCCAGATGCGAGTCAGCAACGCAATTTTCGTCATCTTTGCACGGCATGATCGGCACAGGGTTCTGCTCATTGGTGGCGCCCGTCGTGGGGAACGACAATTCTTCTGTGTGTATTCGTTTTCTAGCTGTGGATGCGCAGCCGACAGCAGCCAGTTTGAGGTGCGGGGCACGAGAAAAGCTTTCTTTGCAGCCGGCCACAAATGAGCGCAAGAAAAGCTGCTTGTAGTGCCGAAGTTCCTCCAGGCTGCGGCTCTTTCCCCCACACGGAGGTTCGTGTGGGGGAAAGCTCCTGGATCAACCAGGAGCTGGATAATCTCCGCTCCATCCTGTTTTAGGACACCCTTCCCTCGTGCAGGCTCAACAGCCCAAATGTGGACTCCATTCCCCATCACTTTTCTTCCATCATTCATCGCCATCTGCTGCCCATCTAGAATCTAGTCTAAATCGAAAGAAACCCCCCTCTTACCCTTCCGCTAAAGTTCATTCTTGCGTCCTTCTTTCCTCACGCCCCCTGTCCCCCCTCATGGATCCCAAGTCTCCCAACTATCCTGACACCCGTACTACAATCACTCAAATAATACAGGATTATTCAAACACACATCCATTCAAGACGTCACAAGCGTCAGGATGGCAAAAACCGCATCTGAGCGCAACGAAAGAAAGGCAAGTTTTAGTTGGGGTAATCTCGGTCATTGAATAAATAGAGAGGCCACGAGCATTTCTTGTTCATGAGGCCATCAACACAACCTAATTTCTAATCATCAACACAACCTGAGCTGTCAGAGTCGGACTGTGACACTCACATGTGTGACTGCCCCAGCCTCAAGAGCATCATGCAGACGCTAGATCTCATCTAGTGCTTTCGATGTGTAATCCATACCTTAAGATTCCACACATGATCTAACGGGGTTTCATATACGGTCATGTATGTGAGGCTGGAGGTACAGCAGAAGGACCTCCCTGTCTTCCCTTAAACGTATCACGTCTCAGGATTTACTTTGAATATATTAATCTCAAGATCGATCAACTTCGTGAGCCTTTTGAGTCAAGTTTTGACCACAATTGCAACACACCCAACAAGGGTGCTATCACAGATGTGCATCGTTTATTCTATCAAAGGCCAAGCATATTCCTCAGGGGGCCCACGATAATTGTTTCTGTCCCTTCCTCTCTGTCCTTTGTCCTTCGAGAACCTCCCTCCTTCCTGGAGTATGGACCCTCCACAGGAACATCAGGGCACGTGTCCTAGTATTAGTACCTTTTCCCATTCCCTCTGAGGGCCATGCACGTGCCCTTGCGGCAGAGCAGCTACTTACCACTACAGGACCTCCACGTGGACCCCCAAGCACGTGCCCTGGTGTGTGTGTGCCTGTGGGACTCTGCTCTTGCGTTGCGCCAGGGTCATTCATCATCCATCCAGTCTTGCCACAGCGCCCACATCTTTTTCACTGTACCTTCACTGTGCTATCCCATCCCTCTACACACAATATAATGGGCACGTCACCAACCTCCGCAAAGAGGTCCAGTCTCGAAGGTACATGTCTAGGTGGGTCTGAGTCTAGGTGCAGCTACTTTTGTGGTGCCATGGGGCAGGGGTCAGACACACTCAGGCATGCAGCAGACCCCATATAAGAACAGCCAAGAGCCTTTATGACAAAAATAACACGAACTCATTACAATCACATCATACACACCATAAGCACAGTGAGCATGGGGCATGCTCAAGAGTATAAGAACAGCGGGAACAATCATACTCGAAGCAGGGACCTCACCAGATTCATGGTACCTGGCACTTGACTACGTCAATCTTGTGGAAACAAAAAGAGTTTGACACCAAAAGGAGAAATCACACAATTGGAAGCATATCTTGGCACTAAACCCAGCTTTGCCGAGATGAATTCATTCAAATGCCTGAGTTGACTTCTACTCCAAGCAATAGAGCTTTCAGCAAAGCTACTAGACTATTCGTTACTGAGTACTAAAAGCAACATCAATCGAACGCAAGCAAAAACTTGCACAGGAATAGACCGTGGCCACTCATTCAGTCCACAAGCCCTCACAGAGATTTACATGGGACAACACACCATACATTGCATGACCAAACAAATAATCCAGACAAGTAATGCTGCTGGATATATTCACATTACCATGACATTCCACATCATAAAAGTCCATCCAGACATCTACCCTGGAAAACCTACTACCACAATCTAGACGCACAAAACACTGTGCAAATCACAGTCAATGCAGACAAACTTAATGACACGGATCTCACGCCTCATGTATTTCTTGCCCACATGAGGATGATAGTAAGAATGAAAGGAAAACAGCTCCAGGCTCTGCCTGCAACTAAAGCAAAATTAAAATCACTACTGAAACCTGATAACCTTATCTCGACTAAACCTACCAAACCCAAAGAGAGACTTCCAAAAGGGTGGTACAAAGTTGACAGCTGTCAGTCAGACAGGCCGCCACGTCAATGTAGATCGTCACCCGCTGACTCTTTTCAGTATGATTGCAGGGTGTTGATCAAGATTTCAGTCGCTCTGGACCCGCTTTCCTTCCTCCAATTCACAAGCTTGTGCGAATCTGATTACTGCTGTGAAGCGAAGATTACTTTTATTATAGCTCATAAAGAATAATATAGTAGTTTTGTTTGGAACTCTCAAGGGGCAGTCATTTATTCTCACCGAAGTGAGTGACTGTGGTTTGCTGATTGTCGTTACATCTTCTACTCTTCTCAAAAGAAAAGACATGTTAAAAGAAAAAAAGGTAGTTAGCCCAGATCTTCAAAACCTGCAGCCCAGCACATATATAGACAAATGTACTTGATACTCCTATACGGTTTACACGTATACTGTGTTTTAGTTGATCTAGATTCTTATGGATCTCCAGGTGTCTGTCCTACACCTGGGCTCACATGAAGTAACCAAGTAGTTTGTGTGTGTGTACGCGCATATACAAGCTCACACTCACCCACCACCCTAACACCTGTAAAAATAGAGAAATATACAAGACCAAACCCCTATCTCTACCACTGCCAAAACACAGCCTCCCACGCCAGCATCAAGCGCTAACAATAAACAAGCTGGAAACCCAATTCCCCCCCACACACGCATGCAGGTGTTAAAAAAACACCTGTGATACATACGCATGTAGTTGAGGGATTGGACAGCACAAATAAACAAAATGCGCATACACGAGTGCATATGTACACCCACACGTGTGTGTGTATACATGTATATGTATACATATACATACACACATATATATACATTTACATACATATGCGCATACACATATACACGCATACGTGCACACACATATATATATGCATGTACATGCACACTCGTACACAGACAGAAAATTTCAGCAACAATGCCTCAACGCGTCAAGAAATATCATAGACATACATACGTATCCATATACATATGCATGCATATACACATACATATGCATATACATACATGTGCACCCCTGCAGCAAGTGTGTCTCAAACAGTGTATATGTTGATATCAAAGAAACGTCTGTATTACTTATACACCTGCACATGCCCTGGTGCCCAGAATACTTGTTCTAAAGTGTATGCAACACTCATTACAAAAAAAAAACACACATATGTATACAAACACACATATGCGCACGCATACATATGCGCATGAATACACATGTGCATTCATGACACCACTCAAACACGCTGAAGAACAGCTATTGAGACGCACAATCTATGCACAAATACGCATACACATACATATACACATGTATATACATGCATACGCATACTTATACATATACACATGCATCTATATATATATACACATGTTCGTACACTCACATACATACACGTATATACACACACACATACAATATGTACATATGCACGCACACAAGCACGCCTGGAACGACAGCACTGTAGCGACAGCGTGAGAAGCCTGACTTGACCCCACGAAAACTCCGCACTTCTCCTCTCGAAGTGGTATTGCCGTCTCTGATGATGATGATTGCTTTTATTACTTTCAAAAGTAGTTTAGTACCCTTGTTTGAGGGTCTATGAAGTTCAAATTCATGAGAATTTGAGTTATCGGGTTTTAGCCGGAATCAAACCGACGACCTAGGGATTGACAGTCCCTCGCTCTGACCAACTGAGCCACGCTTGCACGTGAGGTCGTTAGATGAGATCTGTTCGACGAGAAACGACGGGTAAGAGCAGAAACAAACACAACCAACAGCAGCTCATCACACAATCACGATAGCGCGCCACCCAGACTACAATCACTCATCTGTACTGGTACGAAGCCAATCCACCCAGGTCATACCCCGCCCAAGCTGCAAGACATGGAGCAATGCTCCAAAAATAGGTTTCACATTTTCGCCGTTTTCCCGCATTTTTTCGTGACTGTCCAGGCCAGGTCAAGACGACTACGAGCTCATGCTCGTCGTCAGTACTCCAACCAACACCCTTTGTTCACTTGCAGGCTGGCTGAGACGACCACAAGCTCGCTTGCTTGTTTTCTGTACTCTCCTGAAAACAGAGTTCCGGCACCGCTTGTTGCTCCCTGAGGCCAAATGTGCTACCAAGTGTAACAAGATCAGGCAAGGGCAGTGATATTGTACGGGTTGTCAGCAGTCAGAGGTTACAGGGGAATATGCTGTAACATGGGAAAACAAAATTAAGTATACGAAGAGTCTTAACTCCAGCTGCAGAGATTCAATTTTTGGTGCCATTTTAGTGGGAAAATCCCGCCAAAAAATAGTCGAATCATTTCGGAGTAGCATTGGCCAAATAGTCGAATCATTTCGGAGTAGCAAAAACACCTATGGCTCGCCCTTGCAGGTGCACGGGCGAGCCATAGGTGAACTGGATGAGGTCTGCGCCAATATACATGATCGAATGATGCTTGTGCGACAACGCAGCTGCGACCACATCATGAGCTGGCGTAGATTTTGATGGTTTCTTGGGCAGAACTCAAGTTTCAAGATGGCCCAGTGGTTCGCAATGGTTTCCAGGGCACAGAACTGGTTGCACCGTCGCACAGGCGTGCTTACGCGTGGGTATGTGCATTTTTTGCGGTAGGTGTGGTATGCACTAAGCAGGTGTTTTGAGCACCAGTGCATGTGTAGGCATGTACGCCATACAGGTGTTTTTGACATCAGTTTACATTATTTTTTGCAAACACGCCCTCCCAGGTCGTGCACGTGCGCTCATGTATGCGCAATTTGTTCATTGGCGTTGGGAGACGAAGGTGGGTGGTTTCAGCTAGTCTATGCAAGTCACTTTTTCCTGGTGTGGGGTATCATTTTTTGAACGAGGAAACATGGAGGTATTGTCTGTATTCTATGTATATTTTGACGGGGATGGGAGTATATGTGGGTGTATGTGCGTATATACGCACACACACGCACACCACACGTGGGCTACTGGGATGTGAGCCCAGGGGTCAGGATGAGACACTTGGAGGGCCCGAAGAATCCAGATGGACTAAATCTTGGCACACATGTATTTGTATACCATGCTGTGTACACAGTACACGTGTGTATATAAATGTTGGGAGGCGAAATGACATCTTGGACTAAGTGCCTTTTCCTTGAACATATTTTTTCTCTGAAAAAGAAAAGCAAACGATGTGAACGCAACACCACTCAAATCTACATGGGTTTGACCTGCATAGACCCTCAACTTGAATCAAGGATACTAAACCACTGTTTAAAGTAATAAAAAGTAATCATCATCAAGCATAATCAACAACGATAGTGGATTGCTATTCTCTGAGCATTTCTCAAATCCCCAAAACTAAATGATTCAGGGTGTAGTTTGAAAATGTGAGAAACACTATTTTTTGGCAAGAATTTTTTCGATGGAATAAGATTGCCACGGTTAGTACTACGTTTGAAATTGATCTACAGAACCAGACACTCATGACTGCTTTACTCCATTTGTTGAAACCATGATTATTATTGATTGACAATGATTCATGTTTACCAGGACAACCTTGTAAAAGTATTTTTTTGATTACGCAATGTATGCAAGAAAAGAATGTGAGAGAAACAGAAAGTGTGTGCGCGTGATACAGTGCGTATGTCAAGTGTGCGACAGCGCCTACATGCAATTCAACTAGTGTGAGTTTTTGTAGTGTGTATATCCACAGTCACATATTACTATTGGTATGTGGAAGTGTCTGCATGTACATCTATGTATATCTATATATGTATGTACTTTCAGTATGATCATGCCATCTCTCCAAAATCACGATGAGAATGGACAAAACATTTCCCTGAGGGCAGTGGCTGAGGCTTGGAACAAAATTTTAGATGCAGTCCTAGAATTTGCGGGAAGACAACGGGGAAAATCGAGCACCCAGAGGCAGCGGCAAAGTTTCAGACAAACCTTGTTCTTGAAATCTGTCTTTAGTTGGAGGTTAAAACACACACGTGATAAATAAGATGTCAGGAAATACATAGACAACGTCAATATGGTGTTATGACATAATTGTAGCACACACCCAAACGTGCGTTGCGCGCGTGTGCACTCGCATACTCGCACACTTGCATGTGCACACACACACACATTTACACACACATGCACACGCATGCATACACACGCACACACAGGCATATATGAACGCAAACACTCGCACACGCACACACACATGTACGCGTGCATGCGTCATGCACGCACGCACGCACGCACGCACGCACGCACGCACGCACGCACG
>Ga0209491_10006818_pt1 | contig 15507 bp, 15 predicted proteins | sample BON02_FD_187213 | JGI IMG/M metagenome (GOLD analysis project Ga0209491, IMG submission 187213) | Freshwater microbial communities from Lake Bonney liftoff mats and glacier meltwater in Antarctica - BON-02 (SPAdes) (version 2) | ecosystem: Environmental > Aquatic > Freshwater > Ice > Glacier...
GGGCCGTCCTTGCGTGATTGCTTCGCGCTGCTCCGTGATTGGTCGTCCGCTCCGGTGCTCGACATCCGCGATTTCCTCGATGGGGTGATCTTCGCGACTTTGACCGGCAATGCAGACGCTCATGCGAAAAACTTCTCCATCCTCTATGCCGATGGGAAACGGCGGATAACCCCTTTGTATGATCAGGTCTGCACTCTCGCCTGGCCGGAACTCTCGAAATCCCTGTCGATGAAAATCGGCAACGCCGCATCACTGGCGGAAGTCTCTCCCGAACATTTCAAACAACTCTCCATCGAGGCGAAACTTAGCTGGCCAATGCTCCGCGAAAGGCTGACAGACCTTTGCCAAAAAACCGCCGATGCCATCCGGAGTGAGGAGACCCCCGCTACTTCGCCAATCGCAGCGGAAACCACCCTCCATCGCGCCGAAAGGATGCTGCGGTTGCTGGACGGGCGGAAGTGACCTCGGTAAAGGAAGGTTGTCCTTCAAGCTGGTAGCTCGCTTTCCCACTTTACCCTTTTATTCAGGAAACTTCCTGCGATACTCTTCTATTTTTTTGGTTAATTTTTCCTTGTATTCAGTTGCTAACTTTGGTTCGGATTCGGTGAAAACTTTGATATCCTCCTTGAATCCATTGGTTAACTTTGCTCGATATGTATCAGACCAATATATATCTAATACGGCGATTCCTTCTGATGAAAATGTTGTTGCCTCCGTAAGAAGAATTGCCAGCGAATTTTCGATGACTATCTCGTAGATTCCAAGAAGCTTCCGAGATCTAAAGACCTCAACTCTGAGATCCGGATAGTCGCTAAGTTCTAAAGCCCTTTTGATCTCAAATCTGTTTAAGCCACCAGCGAATCGCCTTAAGCCATCTATCTCTTTCACCATCGCCTTACGCTCTTCTTCACGCGCAAGATTGATCGCTTTAAGCTTCTCCATGTTCTCTTCATCGTCAGCCTTTAGTTGTTTTTTAATTAGGTGCTTTTCAAAAAGAGATTTAAATTCTAATAGATTTTTCTCATCCTCAGAAAGTGTTTTGATTTTAACTCGTGTGACACCGCCTGAGTGCATAAGCGTCACTTCATCTTCATGAATTGAAATAGCTCGACAATCATTCAATACTCTGCCTTCGGGAGTCGTAATTATAATCCCGACTTTATTGACATCCTCCTCGGGGGTCTCAGCGACGGCTGTAGTTTTGGTCGTCGCCTGTGCCCGCATGGCGAGAATCCTGTGATTGAGAAAGACCCGGGTGGATGGGGTCGCCCGGGAGGTTTCCTCATAGAGCTTGAGCAGCTTGGCGAACTCGGGGTGGGTGGGCGCGAGATTGGCCTTGTAGGGGATTGTCCCGCGATACCGATAGGCGTTCACTACTACGGATCTATCCGAGCGGGGAAAAAACCGGTAGTTGTCTCCCGCTCGTTCGACCTTTTCGAACTCGAAGCATTCGATCTTATCCGCAGGAGCGTCCGGGCCGTAGGCATGAAGACAAATACCAGCTGGCTCGGCAGTGGCGATCATGGACTGGACGGCGATGGCAATCAGGATACGAAGTGGCGCGATCATAGGACTTGAGGGTGGTTGGCAAGAGGAGAGAGATGAGGGCATCGAAAAAACCTACGTGCCTAACGATTCATAGTTGAGTGGAGTCTGGCAATTTGATGGGCGGCATGTCCAGCCTCGCTTTTACCTTTTCGGCAATGCGTTGGACGTTGCGGCTGCTCATGGCGGCTTCATCCATGTGGTAGGCATCGGCCAGTTCGCGGGTGAGGTGGGCGTCTTCCTCCGGGGTCAGGTCGGAGCGCTTCAGTAAGGCGATTGTGTCCATAAAGTCAGGGGCGGCGGTTTAAAGTTAGAGGTTGAGATTTGAATTTTCCTACTCGTAGAACTCCTCCTGGTATTCGGCGTGGGAGGCGAGTTCGCGGAGGGCGGCCATTGCCTTGTAGATGTTTCGGTCAACCATGGCGCGGGTTATGCCGAGATCCTCGGCGACGAACTGGGGCGATTGGTATTTGAGTTTCACCCGTTCGAAGATTTCGAATTGCCGGAGGGGGATTTGGTTTCGGAGATCTTCGAGGAGGCTGGCCATCAGGGAATGATGGAATGCTTTTGATTCAGAGGAGGTTTCCGCTGGCAGATCGGAGCCGGACTCCCCCTCGCCAGGGAGCGGTTTGTGGTCGATGGGGCGTTCTTTGCGCAGAAGATCCACGACCCGGGCGTTGACCAAGAGGCGCAGGTAGGAGCGCAGGCGTCCCCTCGTCCTGTCGTAGCGGTATTGCCCGCGTGCGAAAAAATCGGCGACGGTGTTCGTCACCGCATCTTCGATGAAGCCGGAGGATGGTTCATGACCATTGGTATGGTGGCGGTAACAGGAGCGGGCGATCACCTCGATGGGCTCGTGATACAGCTCCAGAAAACGCTTCCAGGAAACCTCCCAAATAGCACCGTCACCCGCTGCCTTGGAAATGGGGTCAGTGTGCAAATCTTGACAGAATGCAGGAACGGATTGCGAAGAAGCGAGTGCTGCGACCGCTGGCGGAGAAGCGGGGGCAGATAGCGCGGCCTCACCGCAGGCCGTGTGTTGGGGGTCTCTTTTGTGCCTGGGGTCAGTCCCCGCAACTTAACATTTTCCGCAAGTTCCCTCTGGATTTCCTGGATTTTTCAGAAGTCAGCGAGCTCACAGAGGAGCTGATTTGCAGGGGTGCAGGGGTGCAGGGGTGCAGGGGTGCAGGGGTGCAGGGGTGCGGAGGAAACGAGGGAATTGACGCGCGAGGTTCCGTTTGGAAAAGACTTTCCAGAATATCCTTGTCCAGTTCCAACTCATCCCTGACTTGCCAGGACGGGAGAATCTCGGGAGGCAGGATGCCTCCCGCAACGGCCTGGGGCTGGAATCCCCAGCTACTTGCGGCGGGATCCGCTTTCATGCCTGGGGTCAGTCCCCGCAACTTAACATTTTCCACAAGTTTCCTCCTGCCTGGGGTCAGTCCCCGCAACTTATTTCCCGACCAGCCACTAATTTACGCCGCGCTTATCATCGGCATGCTCGTGGAGTTCCCGCACCTCACCGCGCTCAAGCACCTGCTGCTACGCCAGTATCCAGATTCCCCCAGCCCGGTGTCTCTGCTTCCGGCTTTTTGAACGAGCGGCGCCTGCGGATGCGATGTCTCCAGAGGAACACGCCGGTGACGGCGAAGAAGGGGACGAGTGCGCAGGCGGTGAACCAAAGGATTTTTGTAAACAAACCAGTTCGGAAACCGCCACCGGGGCAGCTACCGTCGTTGCGCTTCAGGAATGAGACAGCCGTTTAATCTTCCAGGTAGAAGAGCAGGTCGCTGAGGTTGTCGAGCTCGTCCTGGAGGGTTTCCCAGTCGCGGGATTCGATGAGGGTAGGAATGCCTTCGAGCTTGGTGCGGATGGTTTCGGCGTCGGTCTCGGCGACGCCGCGCTCAAGGAGGTCTTTGGCACGGCCGCGCAAGCTTTTGGCGGAGGCGATGAGGTTTGCGGAGGACTCGGTGGCATGGATCTCGATGGCGTCTTCCTGATCGGATTCGTCGGGTTCGAAGGCGGAGCTTGCGGAATTTCCGGAATCGTATTCGTCGAACAGGGCGGCGAGGTTGTCGCGCGCGGCGTCGAGGTTGATGCGGTGCTGGCCGGCGGTGTCGATGGTCACGGATTTCGCCAGCCCGGTGGATTTCTCGGTGGCGGTGACGGTGAGCAGTCCGCTGAGGTCGATCTGGAAACGGACGATGATCTGGTTGCCCGCGGGGCATTTGCCCAGGCCCTCGATCCAGAATTCACCAAGTTTCAAGTTTTGTTCGGGGTCGTCGTTTTCGCCCTGGTTCACGATGACAAGCACCTTTTCCTGCTTGTCGATCATGGTGGTGAAGAGGTCGCTCTTGGTTACCGGCAGTGGGGTGCCGCGGCGGATGAGGGGCACGCAGATGAGTTCCGGGCCGAGGAAGCCGTGGCCGGTGTCCGCCGTGACGCTGTAGGTGTGGGCGGAAATATCGACGAGGATGGCGGGCGCGGGTTGGCCGGCGAGCGCCGCGCCCTGGATGGCGGCACCCATGGCGACGACGAGATCGGGGTCGATCTCGTGGCGCGGCTCGATGCCGAGCTTGGCGTGAAGAAGCTGATGGACGGCGGGTGTCCGGGTGGCGCCGCCAACGAGCATGACTTTGTCCAGCTCGTGGGCGGTGACGTCTGCGTCGGAGAGGGCTTTCTGAAGGCAATCGAGGGTTTTGTGGAGCCACGGATCGATGAGTTCCTCGTAAGCGCTGCGTTCGATTTCTGTTTCCAGGTGGTTGGTTTCGGTGAGGTATTCCTCGCGGACGTTGGCGAAGGGGGCATCGGAGAGGGTGATTTTCGCCAGTTCCATGGCACTTTTGAGGCGGCGGTGGGCGGCGGGAGGCAAGGGCTCGCCGCTGCCGAAGCGCTCCTCGCCCAGCCTGGCGAGCGCCTCGTCAAAGTCGTCGCCGCCGAGGTGGACATCCCCGTGGCTGGCACGGACCTCCACCACGCCCTCCTCGACGCGGACGACGGAGACATCGAAGGTGCCGCCGCCGAGGTCATAGACAAGCAGTGTCTGCCCAGAGGTGGCATCGGTCTGGCCGGCTCCGTAGGCGAGCGCGGCGGCGGTGGGTTCATTGATGATGCGCAGCACGTCGAGGCCGGCGAGCTTGCCGGCGTCCTGGGTGGCGAGCCGCTGGCGCTCGTTGAAAAACGCAGGCACGGTGATGACCGCTTGCCCGACCGGGTGGCCGAGGTGTTCCTCTGCGGCGCGCTTGAGCTCGCCGAGGATGAGGGCGCTGATTTCCTCCGGACGGTAGGATTTCCCGCCGAGCTCTACGGTGCCGTCGGTGCCCATGAGGCGCTTGACGGAAAGGACGGTGCTCTCCGGGGCGGAAATCGCCTGGTTTTTTGCGGCGCGACCGATGACGAGCTTGCCCGCCGGATCTATGCCGACGGCGCTGGGCATAGTCCGCTCACCGCGGACTGGGATGATTTCGAGTTGACCCTCGCGGACGACCGCGACGGTGGAATTGGTGGTGCCAAGGTCTATGCCGATGACGGTGGGAAGATCGTTGTTCATGGAAGGAGATTTGAGATTTGAGATTAGTGTGCTGGCCGGCGGGAGACGCGGACTTGGGCGGGGCGGATGAGTTCACCGGTGGCGGTACGCCGCCAGCCGGGGAGGAGTTCGTCTAGGACGGTGTGGTCTGGGTGGGTGGCATCCGGTGCGGAGTCCACGGCGGTCATCACGGCGGGGTCGAAGGGCTGGCCGGTGGGTCGAAGGCGTTCGAGTCCAGCGCGGGTCAGTAGGGAGTCGAGGTGGCTGCGGAAGATGCCGATTGCGTCCGCCTGCATGTCCCATGCCTCGATCCAAGCGGCCTGGCGCTTGCGCGCGCCCGGCCACCAGCCGCCGCCGGGTTCGGGCGGGCGTGAAAATCCGTCGGAAATCCGGGCAAGGCGGTCTGTCATTTCCACCAGCGCGAGAGCCCAATCGCGCGGCAGGGCGTCCTCGGCGGAGCTTGCGGCACCGCTGCTGCGGACGGCCTTGCGGGTTTCCTCCATCATTGCGGAAAGGGAATCGAGCACGCTGCCGAAGTTCTTGAGAACGTCGAGCGTGCGGCGGTTCCCACGGCGGGCTTCGGAGGATCCGGCCATGAGTTCCCCGTGCAGGGAGTCCAGGGTTACGCCGGAGTTCTCCGGGGCCAGGTCGTCTGGCGTTTCACTCTCCATTTCGAATTCTTCGTCGTCGTCGTAGGGCTCCATTGGTTAGCGTTTTTTCGTGGGTTTCACGGCATCCCGCCCGGCTGCTGCGGCGCAGGATTTCAGCAATGCCAGGAACGGTTTCGCTCCGGGCGGGGTCATTCTGGCGGGTAGCCGGGCGAATTCTTCCAGCGCCTCCACTGGTCCGATCCGGTGGTCATTCAGGTGGAGGAGCTTCCAACGCCAGCGGTCGCGGGAGGTGCGCAACAGGCCGTAGGCTTCCTGGATTTTCTGAAACTGCTCCGGTCGGTTTTCGGGTGGGTATTTCCGCAAGAGCCGCTGGTAGGCGGAGCGGACGTCAGCATCGCCGGCGTCCGGCGGGAGATCGAGAACGAGGTAGGGATTCATAGGAAAAAGTCCATCTGGTCGCCGCTGACAGGCTTTTTGGAGGCAGGTTTTTTCGCGGGGCCCTTCGCGGAATTACCGTGGATGTCGTCCGCCCCGATATCCATCGAATTCATCGCGTCGGCTAGCATGTCGAGCAGGCTGGGAGGAGAACTTTCGTCATCGTCAAAGGAATCGGGCTCGCGGTATTTGCTTGTCATCCGATCGTGCAGCGCCCGGGCCTTCGCAAGACAAGTGGGATCCCCGGATTTCTCCGTCATGGCGATGATCTGATTGAGTCGCCCGTAGAACATGGTTTGCGAAATACTCATGAATGCACCGCTAGCTTCGAGAGCCAGCAGGTTGGCGAGTTGTAGCCAGGGACGCGGCTGCTTCTTGGAGTCGATGACAATTTCAACCCGCTTGAGAATGGAGCGCAGCGCTTGCCTGAGCAGGTCGCGGGAATCCTTGTCGAGCGTACTCGTCAGCCGTTCGGCCCGCTCCAGGAAATCCGCCAGATCGGCGAGATCCTTGTCCGTGGCGTTTTCGATCATCGCGGAGACGAGCGCATCCAGGTTTTTCACGGACCGATTCCAAGAGGCGATGCTCCAAGGGGAAATGAGTCCGGAAAAATCCGCAAGCTGGAAAAGGCGGGCGAATGCCTCCCACCCAGGCGGGCGCTTGAGGACTTCCCTGCGCCAATCCGTATCCAGGGTTTTCCGCTTGGTCAACCGGTAGGCCTCGCGCAATTTTTCCTCCAGGAACAGGCGCTCCACGGCGGAGGGTGCCAGTTTTTCCGCAGCCGCCATGGCCGTAGCCGCCGCCTCCGGGTCGGTCTCAAGCAGGCCGATCCGCAGTCGTGCGATCCAGCGAGAAAGCATGAGGTGCGAGGTGCCCGGCGTGTCCTCCAGCAGCGGCTCCAGCTCATCCCAGACCGCCGTCGCGGATTGCTTTTTCTTCAGCAGGTCGATTGCCTGGCGGATCAGCGCGATCGAGATGGAGCATTTGATTTCGCGGTCCAGCGGGTCTAGCTCCAGAGCCGCGCGGAGGGCTTTGAGTGCCTTGGGGTAGGTTTTGCGGTCGAGCGCCTCGTTCCCCGCGAGCAGCAGGATTTTTTTGTTCTTGGGAAAACGCTTCACCAGCTCGCCGAGGATTCGGTTGTGCTCCTTGGTGTCGCCGGATTTTTTCAAGACAGTTAGCAGAGCGAGCCAGCCGTCCTGGTTTTCCGGATCCGCCTTCACCGATTTCTCAAAAGCTGTGCGCGCGCGGCGGAAATCCCCCTGGGGAGAGGAACCCCACTGGGAAGAGGAATTGTAATCCTGCTCCTCGAGCCGGGCCTGTGTCTCGCCCAACCACTGCCAGCCCACCGCATCGCGCTGCGGGTCGGCGCCGTCGCGGCGGGACCACGCGCTCAGGACCGTGCCCCAGGTCCGCTCCAACTCGCCCGGCGCATTGTAATCCGGGATGGCAAGACACGCTTCGCGGACAACCGTGAGAAGGGCGTTGGGCGAATCCGCGAGCTTCCCGCCGCTGTAGGCATCCAGCAGGTCGTAGGCATCATCGATATCGGCTTCCCTCATGTTGCGGCTAAAGGGCATGACGCCCCCGGTAAGCTGGGCGGCGAGGCCGGGCCTATCGTCAGGGAACGCGCCTTTCATGACATTGCTCAAATCCTTGTATGCCCGCACCGTTTTTCCCGCCTTTCCGGAGGCTTGCGCATCGAGAATCGCGGTGGACCAGGCGGCGGGCTGCCCCGTCGCTGCCAGAAAGAACGGCACACGCGCCCCGACCGGAGCCGCCGGTCCGCGTCCCGGCAAATCCGGATCCAGCGCCCGCGCCGCCCGCGCCAGCGCGCCCACCGGTGGCAGATCCGCAAAGCATTTCCGAGCCATTTCCAGCTCTTCCCCGAAGGCGTGGCGCGCCCCGCGCAAGAACATCCGCCAGTGCCGGAAGATCGAATCGCGAGGCAGAGCGCGCAGGGCATCCTTCGCCTCGTCCCAGCGCCCGTCGCCGGTGGCGGCGCAGGCTTTGCGGACCGCCACTAGCTCTGCGGCAAGTCTGTCGGCCGCTACGCCAGCTCCTTGCGGCGGGGAAAATCCATGTGTCACCAGCGCGTCGATGGCCGCCATGTCCTCCGGAGAAATCGGGATTTGCGCAGCCTGTCCATCCGCCGCCCGCAGCGCCACCGCCCAGTGGATTGCCCCCCCGCCGGCCGGCTGGTCCGCTGCGGAGGAGGTGGGGCACGCCAGCTCGCCGCGCAGCTTCGCCACCATTTCCGGCGGAGCGATGGTCGCAAGATATTCGATGACCGTCACGGCGTCCTTGAGCAGGCCCTTGGCGATCATTCCCCGCGCCAGGCCGGCGTTCGCCTCCGCTAGTAGGGGCAGGTATCGCGGGCGATCCTGTTTGCAGAGGGATTTGGCGACGTCGCGGGCCATGCGCCACTTGCCGTCGCGCATGGCCCGCAGGAATTCTCCGGCGGCGGGGTCGTTGGCATATGGGGTCAGATCCGCACTCACGTCGCCACAGACCCAATCCAGCCCGCCGGTCAATTTCAAGAACAATACTCGGAGCTGCCGGGAAATGGTTCAATCTTGTCACCGATGTTCATTGAAGGTGCTCCCCGCTTGAGAACTTCCAAAACTGTTCGGAGTGCGCTGGTGCGATATGGTACGCCCAGCTTTGCGTAAATATTCCCCAAATGCCTTTTTACCGTTCCGGGCTAGATGGACAATACAACAGCGATTTCGGTGTTTGTCTTTCCTTCGCAAAGCCGGCGTCAAACATCGTAGGCAATGCTATCATAGAATCCCAGAGGACGGCTCGTTTCATCCGGTGGCTACAGACCGCACTCTACAGAAAGGATTCCGCCGCAGACATCATGACCAAGCTAAAACGCGTCTGGTATCCGAAAAATCCTGAACTTTTCCACACTGATCCTCAGGACATGAAGGAAAACAAACTGGAGAAGTCGCTACCCGTGAAGGGCACTTTCGATATCATTCACGTAAACGGCAACGACGCCGTTGGCAATCTTCTACGTGGTAAGTAACAGGTTCGATTTTACTCGAAACTATCCCAATACTTTACCTCAGCCGTGGCAGTTGCAGCTATTTTCACAGCAGCCATCGCCCTTGGCATGACCCGAGGCGCAGTTTTCGCCGCAATAATCCTTCCCATCGCGGACGACGCGGTGACCCTCCGTCACTTCACATTTGCAATCTTGGCAGGCACATTTCGTTGTGGTGTTGTTCATAGTGCTAATATGTGAGCATACGCTCATGTATTTGTCCATTGAAATTTTCCTGAAAACGAACCAGCTTTCAACCCGATGGAAAAAACAAAGGCCGCAGCACCCGTGGGAGAAGACGTTTGCACCGAGCACCACGCGCACGGGCACGGGAAAATTAGCGCCCAGCTCGATGTCCCCGAGGCGCAGCGCATGGCGGAGTTTTTCACCGTGCTTTCAGACCCGACGCGCCTCCGGCTGGTCTCGCTTCTCGCCGCAGAGGAATTCTGCGTCTGCGATCTCGCCACCCAGCTTGGAATGACGGAATCCGCCATCTCCCACCAGCTTCGCGCCCTGCGCGCCGGGCGGCTCGTCACCTACCGCAAAGAAGGCCGCCAGGTCTTTTACCGCCTCCACGATCACCACGTGCTCGAACTCTATCACACCGTCCGCGAGCACTTGGCGGAGTGAACGGTTTCCAGCACGGAACGGGGGTTTCGACATACTCGCCTCATCCATCCGCTTCTGGGATAGCCCGCGCACCCGCGTCTGCTATGCCGATCTCTCTTCTGTCGATCCCCAGCAGAACGGCACCTTTGTAGCGCTGCGTAATTGACCCGGTCGCTCTCGATTTGCTAACGCAAATTACTTGCATTAAAGGAGAGATCGCTCCTAATTGGCGCATGTCCAGCCAAGTGCTTTCCAAGAAACTCCCCGTCACCGTCCTCTCCGGATTTCTCGGAGCAGGAAAAACCACACTACTGAATCACATTCTCCGCAACCGTGACGGCAAACGCGTCGCGGTCATCGTCAATGACATGAGTGAAGTGAACATTGACGCGGATCTCGTCCGCAACGGCGATGCCGCACTCTCCCACACCGAGGAAAAAATGGTCGAGATGACCAATGGCTGCATCTGCTGCACGCTGCGTGAGGATCTTCTGCTGGAGATTGGCAAACTCGCCCGCGAGGGCCGCTTCGACCACCTCGTCATCGAGTCCACCGGCGTCTCCGAACCCATGCCGGTGGCGGAGACTTTCACCTTCACCGATGAGTCCGGGAAATCGCTCGGCGATATCGCGGAGATTGATACGATGGTCACCGTAGTTGACGCTTTCAACTTTCTCCGCGACTTCACGGCGGTCGATAAGCTCAAGGACCGAGGCGAGGAAATGGGCGAGGCGGACGAGCGCACAATTGTGGATCTTCTCAGCGACCAGATCGCCTTCGCCAACGTGATCCTGCTCAACAAAACGGATCTCATTTCCGAGGAACAGAGGCACACCGTGCATGGCATGATCCGGGCTTTGAATCCGCAGGCGGAGATCCACGATACGGTGGATTCGGCGGTGCCGCTTTCCAAGGTGATGGGCACCGGCCTCTACGACCAGAAACTCTCCGAGCAACACGAGGGCTGGCTGGATTCGCTCGTCGAGCATACCCCGGAAACCGAGGAATACGGGATCTCGAACTTTGTTTACCGCAGCCGCATCCCCTTCCACCCGCAACGCATCTTCGATCTCTTTGAAACGGAATGGCCAGGAGTCATCCGCTCAAAAGGCATTTTCTGGTTGGCCACCCGCTTGAAATTTGCTGGCTTCTGGTCTCAGGCCGGAGCGCTCGGCAAGCATCAGTGCGCCGGACATTTCTGGTCAGCCGTTTCAAAAACACAATGGCCTGACGATCACCGCCATATTTATGCGGTATGGGAGGAACCCAACGGTGACTGCCGCCAGGAAATCGTGCTCATTGGCACAAAGATGGATCAGGACGCGCTCACCGCGATGTTCGATGCGGCTCTGCTCACTCCGGAGGAATTCAACAGCCCGCCGGAAGAGTGGGCGAACCGATTCAAAGATTCATTTCCTCTCTGGAATATGGGACTCCAAGGAAAGCCATAAAAAAACGCAAGATGTCTCGTTTTTTTAAACAAATTTATGGATTTCCAACGCTCCTTTTTTACGATTTGAAATTCACGAAAATGAATTCGTTACAACTGGTGCGTAAACTCCTTACGTCCCACAAGACCAAACCAATAACAAAGAAATAAAATGATAATGAAACTCCGATTCCTATCCACCGTTAGCGCAGTCACCCTATGCTTTCTGCCAGCTGCCATACAGGCTGCCGAAGTCGGCGTAATGGACACGAACATCACCCTCGCCGACGTCGAGAAAGCGCAAACAGCCTGGGGCGCCGCCTTGATCCAAATCTCCAAGGACTTCAAAGATGGCGGCGCTGAAAAAGCGAAGGCCACCGCCAGCGCCGTGCTTGATGGCGCCTACGGTTACAACATGGGGCCGGTGCTCTTCAAACCCACCCTCACGGTGGTTCCGCAGACCTTCCGCCCCACCAAGGCAGGCGCACTTGCCTACTTTGTCGGCGGTGATGAAGCGTTTCCAAAAGATACCGGCTTCGCCCTAAAAGGCTGGGAGAAATACGAGTTTGAAAACTCCGCCATCCACATCACAGGAGACCTCGCCCTCACGATTGGCAAAGTCCGCGTGACCAATGGCGCAGGCGAAGTAACCGAAGTGGACAAGACCTGGGGCTTCAAGAAGGATGACCAGGGAGTGCTCCGCATCGTCCTCCATCACTCCTCCCTACCCTACAATCCGTAGGTTTTAGCCACCGCTCCTGTTTGAATAACAGCTATCTGGCTCCCACGCCAGGTAGCTGTTTTGTTTCCGGAAAGACCGCCTAGCATACTTTTGCGGGACGCATACCGGCAGGAACATCAGCCCGCTGTCACACGCGATCTGGGATGCCGCTGGTTCCCATTGTCCGTATTTGTGAAAACCGCTGCGGGCGATTTTTGGGGATGGGGATTGCATTTGGAAAAATTCGGCTTATCTATCTCTTCGTGAAAAGGGTTTTGGCATTATTCGCCTGTTTCCTAGCTACCTTAGTAGCTGGATTCGCGGACTTACGACCGCTCCCGGCAGACTCCTGTGGACTCTTGGATTCCTGCTGCTGTAGTGATCCAGCAACGGTTGATCCCTGCCTCTGCGATGACCATTCAGATACTGAATCTCAAAAGATGGCTGCCTTTGTGGGGTTGCCAAACTTAGTGGCACCCCCCGCCGGGATACTCTTGGTGGGAGAAAACGCTCAGCTTGCCAATCTAGGCCCGCGCTGGCATCCCGCGCTGCCGTGGCATGCACCGCCGGAGGAAAAGCGATCCCGCTTGGCCGTTTGGATTTTGTGATTTTCAGAAAACATCGCAGCACCGTTTGGTGCAATCGCATTTGTTTTCTCAACTCACACAAACCAAAAAATTGAAAATCATATCTACTAGTATTTTACTGGCCGCCTCTGCGGCGGCTCATCCCGTGGCCTTTGAGGCCGCCTATCAGCTCATGTTCGGCACCGCTGGCGATGTGCAGAACTTTGAGCTCTACCGCTCCTATTCCGCGCAAGCCGCATGGGGAATCCATGCCATGCGCTTTGAAGGCGCCGAAGACGAGGTCTTCACCGGCCTTCAGCATAACTGGCTGCTTAAACGGTGGAATCTCCCCTCCGCGCAAGCAAACGTTTACGCTGGCCTCGGTGCCGGACTGGCCGGCGAGGTCGGGAACGGCTCGTCGCCTGCGGGCATCGGATTCTTCCGGGCGGACTACGAAACGCGGCGGGTTTACACGGCATTCGACGCAAAACTGGTCGAGTCTGCCGATGTCTCGCGAGGCGTTTTCAGCGCAGCTGTCGGCATCGCCCCCTACAAGGCGGACTTCGATCAGCTCAACACTTGGCTCATCCTCCAAGTGGAACACGTCACCGGCATGGAGGAGAACCTCGACATCGTCCCGAAGGTTCGCTTCTTCAAAGGCCCCTATTTCCTCGAACTAGGCAGCACCCTCAGGGGACAGCCAGTCGCCAACTTCATGATTCACTTCTAACATTTAAAAAATTATCAAAATGAAAATTCTATCCGTCATCAGCCTCCTCGTTTTATCAGCCTCCCTCGCCCACGCGGCACCTGACCGGGTGGCCACGGTGAAAGCCACGGTCAACGGCATGGTCTGCTCGTTCTGTGCCCAAGGCATCCTGGCTCACTTCAAAAAGCACCCTGCGGTTTCCAACGTGCATGTCGATCTCACTCGCAAGCTTGTGCTGCTTGAAGAGCGCAAGGGCAAGTCGATCACCGACAAGGAAATCAATGAGTATATTAAGAAATCAGGCTTCGAACCGGTAAAAGTTGAGCGGGTGAAAGAGAGCTTCGACGAGGCGAAGGGCGGCTGATTTCCAGTTGCCGGAGATACACAAAAGAACTGGCTGAGTCACCACGCCGAAGGTGCCGAGTGGACTTGCCCGCAGGATGTGAAGAATCAATTCCGCTCGGCAGACATCCTCTCGGGCAATCGTATTGTATTCAACATAGGGGGCAACAACTACCGTCTGGTGGTTCTAGACTCAGACATCCCGACTTGGAGGGAAATCGGATGACCTCAGCGGGACGTATTTAAGCCTCAGATTTGTGCCTGAGTAGTGGGTTTCGGTGGCGTTGAGTTCTTCGCACATGCGGATGACAACTTGGTCATGGATGGGGTTGGCTTGGCCGTGGAGATCGATGCGTAACTCTCCTGCTCTTGGATCAGGACGGAGGTTGACCGTGGTCTACATCAGGCCGCGCACGAAGCTGCGGGCGTCGTCGCTGCGGCGTAGGGTCTCCCTTGCGAGGTGAACCAAGGCGGTTTCGCTGCGGTAGGAAATGAGCTTGATGGTGTCGATGAAGTGTTTGCGCCCGGCGCGCAACTGGCTGATGCGCTGCCCTCGGGAGAAAGGTCTTTGATCTCAATGTGATGGGGGCTGGCTTTACGCTTGGTTTTCAGAGCTTCGAGTTGGGCTTCCTGGTGGTGGATGGTGGCGAGGGTTTCGCCTTGTCAGGTTTCGTGGCGGGCGGCGGCTGCGGGGGTGTTTGTGGTAGGTGAGGATGGCGATGCGTTGGGCTTTGAGGCGCGCGAATAAGCCGGGGGAGTAGCCCTCGCGGTCGAAGACGAGGGTGAAGCGGTGGAGGTGTGGATCTGCTTCGAGGGCTTCGGTGGTGGGTTGGCCGGGGATGTCATCCAACAGGCGTGGGATGATTTCGTCTTCAAGGGTTTTGATGAGGCCGGGGTCGATGGCTTGGGCAAGGAGATCGTCTGTGCCCGCGAATCCACAAAATTCATGGGGTAGGTCAGGATGTCTGAGCCTTTGGCGGAGGGGGAACCCAAGCTCTTTCCTCATCCTCTGTAAAGGGGTTGGAAACGCCCTTCTCCATAATGGCTTCGCCGCATTGGCCACACGCTCCTCAGAGCGCGAGTGCTGGTTGGACTCGCGTTCTGGAGAACGCGGCTCCTTATCCGCCTGTGGAACCACCCACTGCGAAACCCTGTTTTCAGAAAACGACAAGGCACCTGATAGCGAGGGCTACCGGCTAGCGCAGTCACTGATGGAAAAATAAGTAGAAGGGTGTTTCCAACCCCTTTGCACAACCCAAGCTCTTTCCTCATCCTCCGCAAAGGGGTTGGAAACACCCTTCTCCATAGTGGCTTCGCGAGAGGAGACGGAGCCGCGTTCTCCAGAACGCGAGTGCTGGTTGGGCTCGCGTTCTGGAGCACGCAGCTACGGAATTTCCCATCGACATGCGCGAAGTGAAGCTGTTTCGTATTCGAAATGCGAACGCTGTTATTTACCCTGCTGGTATTCACCTCTCCAATCTTGATGGCGGCGGAGAGGCCGAATGTGCTTTTCATCGCAATTGACGACCTGAATGATTGGGTCGAGCCGCTCAAAGGGCATCCGCAGGTGAAGACGCCAAACATGGATCGGCTGGCGGCGATGGGGGTGACGTTCACCAACGCGCATTGCCAAAGCGTGCTTTGCAATCCTTCGCGGACGAGTCTGCTGACTGGAATGCGTGCGACGACAACCGGAATTTACGGACTCGCGCCATTTTACCAGAACGTGCCGGAGCTGGCGGGTTTGAAAAGTATTCCCGGGCATTTTCGCGACAAAGGTTACCTGACGCTGGGTGTGGGGAAAATTTTCCACGGCAACTACGGGCTCAAGGCCGGTGGGCCAGATTGGGATGAGGTGGGGCCGGAGGCGACGGGGGCTCCGTTTCCCAAGAAAAAACTGGTGAATACGCCGAGCGATAACAAACTGGTGGACTGGGGAGTCTTTCCACACAAGGATGAGGA
>Ga0209491_10006826_pt1 | contig 15490 bp, 11 predicted proteins | sample BON02_FD_187213 | JGI IMG/M metagenome (GOLD analysis project Ga0209491, IMG submission 187213) | Freshwater microbial communities from Lake Bonney liftoff mats and glacier meltwater in Antarctica - BON-02 (SPAdes) (version 2) | ecosystem: Environmental > Aquatic > Freshwater > Ice > Glacier...
CGCACGGGCAACTCGCGCCACTGACTGCCCGTCTTGACGCGGTGTGCGATCGAACGCACAATCCGCCACAGGCCGACTTTACATTCTGGCCCGCGCTTTCCTTTCGACAGGTGCGGAACGAGGTGTTAGTTGATGATTTTTTTTCGTTAATTTGAGCATGGTCGTAGATGTTTTGGTTGTCAAGTCCTTTTTTTAAACTTAACGCTCTACGGCCTTTTTTCATAAATCCACACAAACTTTGAACAGCTTCAATGTCTTATAAAAGTAAAGTGCCATGCCTTATAAGAAATATTCTTCATGCAATCGCCCTAAGTAATATGTATAGAGCTTACATGCTATTTCTCCTTCATCTAGCATTTTATGTGTACTTATAAAAAAATACAACTCTACATGAATAAATTTAGGTGCAAAGATATGCCGTTAAATTTCGGTTAAATATTTCGTGCATTATCAGAATGTATTTATTGAATTTTTCGGCGTTTTCTTCGGCTTCTACGCATACCCTTCTCCATTTATCAAGCCCTTTCCTGAAAAAACTGTTTGCTTTATAGCCATGGTTCTTAGTTTTTATTTCTTGTACTTTTTGATGATGATGGACACCTAAGTGAAGACAAAAAACAAAAGCTACTGCAATGACGGCGAACAACATTCTCAGTTTATCTAAGTCTTTTAAATGCGTATTCTCCACATGAAAACCACGCTCTTTCACCGATTGAAATCGGATCGCCGAAGCGAAACACCTCAATACCCCACCTGAACTTATAATCTTTGAAAAGTTTCTTGGGATGATGCGATCCGATGACAATCAAAAAGTCGTCCGTTAACACTTTCATGGCGATATTCAACCTCACGCCATCAACGATAACTTTCTTGAAGTAGCGTTCGGTCTGTATCGAAAGTAACTCTTCAACCTTGTGGGTTTCGCCGTTCCTAAAAGTAACCGTGTGCGATTTGGGAATCCTCATTGAGAAAGGAATACCCTTCTCCAACAACCAACTGAGCCAATTTTTGCCAATAAACTCCCTATCTCCAACTAACGACAAAATCCTGTCCCCGCCAAAAATATCGATAAATTCCTGCAATAGATCTATCCGCTCGCCTTGGTTACTATTATCTTTTTTGTCCAATAAGTGAAAAAGTATGGGTATCCCAACCCCTTTATAACAGACCGTTAAAACCAAAAAATCGATGTTTTGACAACCGAATTTCCAATTAGTACGGTCGATACTTATTCGGAATTTCTTTTGTTCCACAAAGCCCATCAACAAGACGGCAATGGCTCGGAAATTCATTTTGTGACTGGCGAAAAATAACTGGATCCTACGCAAGTTTGACTCAGGGCTGACCTTGTGGCTGATTTTCAAGGCAACTTCCGTAAATTAAACATTTCTAATATCCATTATCGAGAAGACAAGTGCGAAAAATAACTTCTTCCTCGCCAAGTTCCATTTCGACGAAACCAAATCAGCACTCTTTTCAAATATTTCAGCTATTTTTAGGTCGAAGCGTTTAATCATGCTTTAAAGGTTGGGTTTGGTGTTTGGTTACCCAAATTTCCAACATTTTTTCTTCTTTTTGAAAATATTCATGTAGAGTGGACATTCATTATAAGCTGATCTGGATTAATCCAGAAATGGGGCTAGATTCTTCCAGCATCAGGCGCATTCATCTATCAGAAGCGAAATTCAAGACCAAAATCCGTAAGCGAAACGAAAACGGCTGGCTCGATGAGCAGTTGTAGGAGCTCTGCCCCATCGTTGACGTTTTCCAACAAAAAAGCCGACTCTTTCGGGAGTCGGCTTTTTTAATCAATACATCAAACTGCCCTTAGGCCAATTCACGCTTTTTACGTGCCGCTTTTTCGCGGGACTCAGCCAAGGCATCAAATTCATCTTTTGAACCTACCAACAGATTCACATACTTACGCATACCTGTTCCGGCCGGGATAAGGTGACCAACGATCACATTCTCCTTCAGGCCTTTTAGTGAGTCACGCTTACCGCGTACCGCAGCTTCGCTTAGTACTTTCGTAGTCTCTTGGAAAGAGGCCGCCGATACAAAGCTTTCGGTACCAAGTGATGCCTGAGTAATACCCATCAGGGTTGGCTTCCCCACCGCTGGCTGTGCATCACGTGCTTTCACTAGTTTAAGGTCACGACGTTTTAAGCTTGAATTCTCGTCCCGCAAGCGACGTACCGAGATAATCATACCAGCCTTTAAAGTCTCTGAATCTCCGGCTTCTTCAACTACCTTCATGTTCAGAATCTTATCGTTGTCCTCACGGAATACCCAACGATCTACCGGTTGCATTTCGAGGAAGTTAGTATCACCAGCGTCGATAATCTCAACTTTCTGCATCATCTGACGAACGATACACTCGATATGCTTATCGTTGATCTTCACACCCTGCAAGCGGTATACTTCCTGAATTTCATTCACGAGATATTCCTGCACTGCAGTAGGTCCTTTAATCGAAAGAATATCGGCTGGTGTAATCGCTCCATCTGACAATGGATCTCCCGCCTTTACGAAATCACCGTCCTGTACCAGAATGTGCTTCGACAGGGTCACCATGTAACGGCGCAGTACTCCGTCTTTTGATTCAATCAGAATTTCACGGTTACCGCGCTTCACGCCACCGTAGCTTACTACTCCGTCAATTTCACTCACGGTAGCAGGGTTCGATGGATTACGTGCCTCGAACAGCTCGGTTACACGTGGCAGACCTCCCGTAATATCACGGGTCTTTCCAACCACACGTGGAATCTTAGCAACGGGTTGTCCGGATTTTACCTTCGCCCCATTCTTCACTACCAGACGAGCTCCCACGGGTAAGTTGTAGGATTTTTCTGTCTGATCTTTCAGAAGTTTACTTTTACCTTTCACCACCACAGCGGGGTTCTTGGCCTTGTCACGTGTATCGATGATCACGGCCTCCTGGAAACCAGTCTGATCGTCAAACTCCTCACGATACGTAATACCCTCTTCAATCGCATCAAATTCAATGATACCATCAAATTCTGACAAAATTACCGCGTGGTAAGGATCCCAGGTACAGATTTCCTGTCCTTTAATCACCGTATCACCTTCTTTCACCGTTAGGTGTGCACCATAAGGTACGTTATTAGCGATCAATAGTTGCTTGGTCTCGGGGTGTACAATACGTACTTCACCCGAACGGCCCATTACCACCGTTACCGGATCTCCATTGTTATTGGTTGACTCTACCAGACGAAGGTCTTCAAACTGGATAAGTCCGTCAAACTTAGCCTTGATGTTAGCATCTACGGCGATGTTGGACGCAGTACCTCCTACGTGGAAAGTACGCAGAGTAAGCTGTGTACCAGGCTCACCAATTGACTGAGAGGCAATAACACCTACTGCTTCACCAATATCAACCATGCGAGCTGAGGCAAGGCTACGTCCGTAGCACTTCGCACATACTCCGTTGCGAGTTTCACAAGTCAATACCGAACGAATTTCAACCGATTCGATACTTGTTTCATCAATGTAAGCGGCAATCTCTTCGGTAATTTCCTGACCTGATTCAAGAATCATCTCTCCTGACAATGGATCGAATACATCAAGCACACTCACTCGTCCAAGAATACGCTCGGATAGTGGTTCTACGATATCTTCGTTGTCTTTCAAGGCCGAGGTTTGAATACCCCGGAGTGTTTCGCAATCTACCTCTACGACTACCACGTCCTGTGCTACATCGTGCAAACGACGGGTCAGGTATCCTGCATCGGCAGTCTTCAGAGCCGTATCTGCCAGACCTTTCCGGGCACCGTGGGTTGAGATAAAGTACTCGAGTACGTCAAGTCCTTCTTTAAAGTTAGAAAGGATCGGGTTTTCAATGATCTCACCAGCACCACCGGCAAGGTTTTTCTGAGGCTTCGCCATCAGACCTCTCATTCCTCCCAACTGACGAATCTGCTCACGAGAACCACGGGCTCCCGAGTGCATCATCATATAGATGGAATTAAAGCCTCCCTGATCTGCTTCGAGTTGCTTCATCAGCGTTTCGGTGATCTTAGAGTTAACACGCGTCCATATATCAATTACCTGGTTGTAGCGCTCGTTTTCAGTAATCAAACCCATGAGGTAGTTACTCCAAACACCTTCTACATCCTTCTTGGCATCTTCAATTAGTTGCTCTTTCTCAACGGGTACCATTACGTCGCTCAGGCCGATCGACAGACCGCCCTTGAATGCCATCTGGAAACCAAGTTCCTTAATTTCATCCAGGAATTGAGCCGTCCGCGATACACCAGCCAACTTAAATACCTGACCGATGATCTGCTGAAGCTTCTTCTTCGTCAACAATTCGTTGATAAAGCCTACTTCACTAGGTACACACTGATTCAGTAGAATACGACCCGCTACCGTATCAATGATCTTCTCTGCAAAAGTACCGTCATCATTTCTTACCCGTACACGACATTTGATCTCAGCATGCTTTGATACACGTCCTTCGTTGATCGCGATAATGACCTCATCAGGACCGTAAAATGTCATTCCTCCACCAATTATCGGATACTCAGGAGTGTTACTACGTCCTTTAGTTACGTAATAAAGACCCAATACCATGTCCTGAGAAGGTACCGTAATAGGTGCCCCGTTGGCAGGGTTCAGGATATTGTGAGACGACAACATCAACATAGAGGCTTCCAACACTGCTTCTTGTCCCAAAGGAACGTGAACAGCCATCTGGTCACCGTCAAAGTCAGCGTTAAATGCAGTACAAACGAGTGGATGCAATTGAATCGCTTTTCCTTCAATCAATTTAGGCTGGAAAGCCTGAATACCGAGTCGGTGAAGCGTAGGAGCACGGTTGAGCAACACAGGATGTCCCTTCAATACGTTTTCCAAAATATCCCAGATCACCGGATCCTTCCGGTCAACAATTTTCTTGGCCGACTTTACTGTCTTTACAATTCCTCTTTCAATAAGCTTACGGATAATAAACGGCTTGAATAGCTCAGCCGCCATATCTTTAGGCAAACCGCACTCGTGCAGTTTGAGCTCAGGTCCTACAACAATTACCGAACGACCGGAGTAGTCAACCCGTTTACCGAGAAGGTTCTGACGGAAACGTCCCTGCTTTCCTTTCAACATATCCGAAAGGGATTTAAGAGCACGGTTACCTTCTGAACGCACCGCGTTTACCTTCCGGCTATTGTCGAAAAGTGAATCCACCGCTTCCTGCAACATCCGCTTCTCGTTACGCAAGATTACCTCAGGGGCTTTGATCTCAATGAGGCGCTTTAAACGATTATTACGAATGATAACGCGGCGATACAAATCGTTCAGGTCGGAGGTGGCGAAACGTCCACCATCTAAGGGTACTAATGGGCGTAATTCCGGTGGAATTACAGGTACCATTTTGATCACCATCCACTCCGGGCGGTTCTCAATACGGGTGTTAGCATCACGGAAGGCTTCTACTACTTTCAGACGCTTCAAGGCTTCTGCCTTACGTTGCTGCGAAGTATCAGTTGCCGCTTGGTGACGTAACTCATACGAAAGCTCATCCAATTGGATACGATTGAGTAGCATTTCCAACGCCTCAGCCCCCATCTTGGCAATAAATTTATTAGGATCAATATCCGGCAACATCTGATTCTCACGGGGGAGCTTATCCACGATATCAAGATACTCATCTTCCGTTAGGAAGTCCATATAGCTGATACCATCCTCAGCCTTAACACCTGCCTGTACCACAGCATACCGCTCGTAGTAGATAATCTGATCCAGTTTCTTGGTAGATAGCCCCAGAAGGTAACCAATTTTGTTAGGTAAGCTTCTGAAGTACCAGATATGCGCTACCGGAACTACCAGTTCAATGTGGCCCATGCGCTCGCGGCGTACCTTTTTTTCGGTAACTTCCACCCCGCAACGGTCACAGATAATTCCTTTGTAACGGATACGCTTATATTTACCACAGTGGCATTCCCAGTCCTTTACAGGTCCAAAAATACGCTCGCAAAACAGACCACCCATTTCCGGCTTATAAGTCCGGTAGTTGATCGTTTCGGGTTGGGTCACCTCACCAAAAGAGCTTTCAAGAATAGATTCCGGAGAAGCTAAGCTGATGGTGATATTAAGAAAATCACTGTTTAGTTTTTTGTTCTTTTTGAAAGACATATTGTTGATCTTTATTGCTGTGAGTCAATAGTCTTGGATAGTATATTTCAATGGAGCAACGAAAATCATAGCATGATTTTCGTTGCTCCTGATCAATTAATCCAACGTAATCTCTAATGCTAAGCCACGGAGCTCGTGTACCAGTACATTAAATGATTCCGGGATGTTAGGCTTGGGAAGGTTCTCACCTTTCACAATTGCCTCATAGGCCTTGGCGCGTCCTACAACATCATCCGATTTTACAGTCAGGATTTCCTGAAGAATGTGAGATGCTCCGAATGCTTCAAGAGCCCACACTTCCATCTCTCCAAAACGCTGACCACCAAATTGTGCTTTACCACCCAATGGCTGCTGTGTAATGAGCGAGTAGGGTCCAATCGAACGAGCGTGCATTTTATCGTCAACTAAGTGCCCTAGCTTCATCATATAGATAAGACCCACGGTAACTGCCTGATCGAAACGCTCTCCGGTAAGACCATTATAGAGGTAAGTACGTCCCCAATCTGGCAAACCTGCTTCCTTCAATTCAGCGGCTACTTCGTCTTCGGTTGCTCCGTCGAAAATAGGCGTTGCGTAGCGACGACCCATCTTCAAACCAGCCCAGGCCAGAATGGTTTCGTAGATCTGCCCAATGTTCATACGTGAAGGTACTCCAAGAGGATTCAGTACGATATCCACCGGTGTTCCATCTTCAAGGAATGGCATATCTTCATCACGCACGATACGGGCTACTACCCCCTTATTTCCGTGGCGACCCGCCATTTTATCCCCTACTTTCAGTTTACGCTTCTTAGCTATATACACTTTCGCTAGTTTCACGATACCGGCAGGTAGTTCGTCCCCTACTTCCAGCGCAAAGCGCTCACGCTTAAAGTGACCCATGAGTTCACTACGACCATTGAGGTAATTACGAACCAAGCGAGAAATCTGACGGTTCAATTCCACATCGTCAGTCCAGGAATCAGTTAATACGTCTCCGATTAGGTTTACCTCTTCGGGTACGGAGTATTGGCTTTCGTCGCGGTATGGGTTAGCAGAAGGGAATAAGTTTTCCGAAACGTTCTTACGATTAAACTTTACACTTTTGGATACCAATACATCGCCAAACTTATGCTTTACGCCCTGACTGGGCTTTCCGTCTACCAGCTCAACCAACTTATCAATCATCCGGTCACGGATCATCGTCAAGTCACGTCCATAGCGCTTCATAAGTAACTTCAACTCATCTTTGTGCTTAGCACGCTCTTCTTTGGTTGGGCGAGAGAATAGCTTCGTATCAATAACCACACCCTTCATAGAAGGTGGTGCCTTCTTCGATGCATCCTTCACGTCACCAGCCTTGTCGCCAAAGATAGCACGAAGTAACTTCTCTTCGGGTGTAGGGTCTGACTCTCCTTTTGGAGTAATCTTACCAATCAGGATATCTCCTTCTTTTACTTCCGTACCCACACGGATGATACCGTTTTCATCGAGGTTTCTAACTGTATCCTCACTTACGTTTGGAATTTCAGCCGTTAACTCCTCTTCTCCACGCTTTGTATCACGAACTTCCAATTCAAACTCTTCAATGTGAATGGAAGTGAAAATATCTTCACGTACTACTTTCTCAGAAATTACAATCGCATCCTCAAAGTTGTATCCCTGCCAAGGCATGAATGCAACCATCATATTACGACCTAAGGCAAGCTCACCGCCTTCGGTACCATATCCTTGGCACAATGCCTCCCCTCTCTTTACCTTCTGGCCTTTTAGTACCATGGGTTGAAGGTTTAGACAAGTATCTTGGTTAGTGCGACGGAACTTTACCAGATTATAAGAAATACAATCGTCATCAAAGCTTACGTGGCGCTCCTCATCGGTACGGTCATACCGTACAATGATTTTGTTAGCATCTACATAGTCGATTACTCCGTCTCCTTCGGCCACTACGAGTGCCCGCGAATCCATAGCTACACGTCTTTCTAATCCGGTACCCACGATCGGTGCCTGTGGACGAAGCAGAGGTACCGCCTGTCGCTGCATGTTTGATCCCATCAAAGCACGGTTTGCGTCATCGTGTTCCAAGAAGGGAATCAATGAAGCGGCAACTGATACAATCTGATTAGCTGCGATATCCATAAAGGATGCCTGAGCCGGATCAACCATCGGGAAGTCACCCTCAAATCGGGTCTTGATTTTCTCAACGGTAAAGTTTCCTTTTTCATCGACCGAGGAATTAGCTTGGGCGATATACTTGGAATCTTCTTCCTCCGCTGTCATGTAGATGATCTCGTTGGTCAGCTTTCCGTTTCCATCAATCACCCGGTAAGGTGTTTCAATGAAGCCCATGCCGTTTACTTTCGCGTAAACACACAAGGAAGAAATCAGACCAATGTTCGGGCCTTCGGGGGTTTCAATAGTACACAGACGACCATAGTGCGTGTAGTGAACGTCACGAACCTCAAAGCCGGCACGCTCACGCGACAGACCACCAGGTCCCAATGCCGACATACGACGCTTGTGCGTAATTTCTGCTAGCGGGTTCGTCTGATCCATAAACTGCGATAATTGGTTCGTTCCGAAGAAAGAGTTAATTACCGACGAAAGTGTACGAGCATTGATCAGATCAACGGGCTTGAAGTCTTCGTTATCACGAACGTTCATACGCTCCTTGATAGTACGAGCCATACGGGCAAGACCAACACCAAACTGAGCGTATAACTGCTCACCTACGGTACGTACCCGACGATTTGACAAGTGGTCGATATCATCGACTACCGCCTTCGCATTGATAAGGCCAATAAGGTATTTTACAATGGAAACGATGTCACCTGTGGTAAGTACCCGCACGTCAAGGCTCGTATCTGATCCAAGTTTTTTGTTGATGCGGTAACGTCCCACATCACCAAGATCATAACGCTTATCGCTGAAAAATAGGCTTTGAATTACATCGCGGGCTGTTTGCTCATCAGGAGCTTCGGCATTACGGAGTTGGCGATAGATTTGCTCGACCGCTTCTTTGTCTGAGTTTGAGCTATCCTTCTGTAATGTATTATATATGATGTTGTAATCGGCCACATTCATATCTTCCTTGTGCAGGATGATCGATTTCTGACCAGATTCCATCATCACTTCAATGTCATCAGAAGAAATCAGGGAGTCACGCTCTAATAATACTTCGTTTCGCTGAATCGATACAACTTCTCCGGTATCCTCATCTACGAAGTCTTCGGTCCATGTACGGAGCACCCTCGCCGCCAAACGACGTCCAACAGCTTTTTTTAAGTTGGTCTGCGTGGCTGTAATCTCCTCAGAGAGTCCAAACAGGTCAAGAATGTCTTTATCAGAACCGAAACCAATAGCACGCAACAACGTTGTAACCGGAAATTTCTTCTTACGGTCGATGTAAGCATACATCACATTGTTGACGTCGGTTGAGAATTCGATCCATGATCCTTTAAAAGGAATGATACGAGCTGAATAAAGTTTCGATCCGTTAGTGTGCTTACTCATTGAGAAGAACACTCCCGGAGAACGGTGTAATTGCGATACGATTACACGTTCAGCACCATTAATTACAAACGACCCTCGCTCGGTCATATAAGGAATATTCCCTAAGAATACCTCCTGCTCAATAGTTTCAAACTCCTCGTGATCAGGATCATTACATATTAAACGTAGCTTAGCCTTCAACGGAACAGCGTACGTCAGACCGCGATCAATCGACTCATCGATTGAATATTTTGGTGGTTCGAGCAGATAATCAATGAATTCAAGAACGAAGTTGTCTCTTGAATCAGCAATTGGGAAATTTTCAGCAAATACCTTGTAAAGCCCCTCGTCTGAGCGGTCTTCAACGGAGGTATCCAAGCTAAAAAAATCTCTAAACGATTGGACCTGTACACCCAAAAAGTCGGGATAATTAATGATCGGAGTGATCCGGGCAAAGTTTTTTCTGGAAGTTGTTTTGGTAGCCAAGGCTATGTTGTTTTGGGTTAATAGAACAAAAATTTCTAAAGCCGATGCTTGAATTTAACGTGCAAAAGCTCTAATTAGTTTAAAACCACAAAATTAGGCCTCGTAGAATTATTGGACAACAGATCCCTCTTCTTGCTTTCTACGAGTAAAGAAGTGTTTCGGATCAGCAATCCCATTGGAAAGAAAATAGTGACAATTAAGTGGGAAGTAACCAACTATTTTCTGGAAGATTATTAAGTTATATTTTGTTAGTTATTAAGTCATTACTAATGAATTACTCAACGAATACAACACTACTTGACATAAATAAGTTTGATACCTATTGAAAAACAGGAAAAGACCTGACGTTTGTCAGGCCCATTCCTGTTAAATGTAGGCTCAGTAGTGTGGGTGAATTATTTCACTTCAACTTCTGCACCAGCTTCTTCAAGCTGCTTCTTAAGTGCTTCTGCTTCATCCTTAGTAATACCTTCTTTCAGAGCCTTAGGAGAGCTGTCTACTAATTCCTTAGCTTCTTTCAAACCAAGTCCAGTAAGGTCTTTCACCAACTTCACAACAGCAAGTTTGCTTGCACCAGCTGATTTAAGAATTACATCGAAAGACGTCTGCTCAGCAACTGCAGCAGCGTCATCGCCACCAGCAGCAGGACCTGCTACCATTATTGCACCAGCGGCCGCTGGCTCAATACCGTATTCGTCTTTCAGAATTGCAGCAAGTTCGTTCACTTCTTTAACCGTTAGGTTAACAAGCTGCTCCGCGAAAGCTTTCAAATCTGCCATTTTTATTTTTGATTAAGTGATTACGAATGATTTTTTAACTATTTGACGGCTTGATAAACCCTGATCGATAGCCACTCCGGATCAGGTATAATACCACTAAATACTATTCTTTCTCGGATAAAGTCTTGATGATACCAGCCAATTTATTTCCACCACTTTGTAGGGCAGATATAACATTCTTGGCGGGTGATTGCAACAATCCGATCACTTCTCCTAAAAGCTCCTGCTTCGATTTGAGTGAAACTAGAATCTCAAGTTGGTCTGCTCCTATAAATAGGGACAAATCCACTGAGGCACCTTTCAATTTCAGTTTATCTTTGCCGGATTTCTTACGAAAATCTTTGATCAACTGTGCCGGGACTTTACCTGACTCCGGGTGAAACATCACTCCCGAAAATCCTCTCAAAACACTTTCTTCGAAAGGAGTGTAATCGGTTGTGAGCGTTTCAAGGGCTTTTTTGATCAGAGTATTCTTGATCACACGGTACTCAACACCACGCTCAAAGCAGAGGCGACGAAGTTGATTAACTTCATCAACTGACATCCCTGATGCACTTGTGATGTAGAAGTAAGGCGTGTCTGCGAATTTCTGACTCAATTCGTCAATTACTACTGCTTTTTCTTCCCTTGTCATAATTATAAGCCTGGAATCGTGTTTTTGTCAATGGAAACACTCGGACTCATCGTACTCGACAAGTAAATGCTTCTCACATACGTACCTTTTGCCGAAGAAGGCTTTAGGCGAACCAGTGTATTCATAACCTCCTGTGCATTCTGTGCAAGTTGCTCGGGGCCAAAAGAGACCTTACCGATACTGGTATGAATAATTCCAAACTTATCTACTTTGAAATCGATCTTACCCGCTTTGACTTCCTTGACAGCTTTTGCAACGTCAGTAGTTACTGTACCTGATTTAGGGTTTGGCATCAATCCGCGAGGACCGAGGATTTTACCCAACTTACCTACCTTAGCCATTACACTTGGCATCGTAATAATTACGTCAATATCGGTCCAACCTTGTTCGATTTTTTGGATGTACTCATCCAGACCTGCGTAATTAGCACCGGCCTCAGTCGCTTCAGCTTCCTTGTCAGGGGTACACAATACCAGCACGCGAACTTCTTTACCTGTACCGTGAGGTAGGGTCACTACACCACGCACCATTTGATCTGCCTTACGAGGATCAACACCCAAACGGACGTCAATATCCACAGAGGAATCAAACTTTGTGTATGAAATAGTTTTGAGAACTTCGGCAGCCTGCTGGAACGAGTACACCTGAGTGTCGTCGAACTTCGATAGAGCCTCTTTTTTCTTTTTCGTCAATTTTCCCATGTTCTTAAGTTTCTTAGGCGTATCTCTAAACGCTTAGTTGTTTTCTTCCCACGGGGCTTTGCCAGACACGGTAATACCCATACTACGAGCTGTACCAGCTATCATTTTCATTCCCGCATCAACTGTAAAGCAATTTAAGTCAGGCATTTTGGTTTCAGTGATCTGACGAACCTGATCCCAAGTAACTGATCCTACTTTTGCACGGTTTGGCTGAGCCGAACCTTTCTTCAATTTGGATGCTTCCATGAGCAGAATTGCTGCAGGAGGAGTCTTGATGACAAAATCAAAAGACTTATCCTTGTAGTACGTGATGACTACCGGCAAAACCATACCTATTTTGTCTTGGGTACGGCCATTGAACTGTTTGCAAAACTCCATGATGTTCAAACCCTTAGAACCCAATGCAGGTCCAATAGGAGGTGATGGGTTAGCCTGGCCACCCTTCACTTGGAGTTTGACGTATCCGGTTATTTCTTTTGCCATTGTTTTGGAGTTTGTTCGGTTCGTTGTTTATCCTGACGGCTCACTTGCAGGTGAAGCTCCTGCCCGCAAGGGGTATCAACTTTCCTTTTCTACTTGTGCGTAACTGAGTTCCACGGGCGTACTCCGCCCGAATATTTTTACAACTACATTGAGTTTTTTCTTCTCGTCAAATACTTCTTCAACCGCACCGATAAAGCCACTGAAAGGGCCATCAACTACCTTCACACTTTCACCTTTAATGAAAGACATTGATGGAGCTTCTTCTTCTTGTGCCGCTTCATCTACCCGCCCCAGAATACGATTAATCTCTGATTGGCGTAAAGCAACCGGCACTTTCGAGTTACCCTTACCTTCGGAATTTCCGAGAAAACCGATAACTCCCGGCATACTTGTAATCAAGTGAAGCACCTCTCCTTTCGAAAGATCAGCAGATATTATAATGTAGCCGGGGAAGAAATTCTTTTCACGAACTCTTTTCTTACCATTCCGCATTTCATATATTTTTTCCGTCGGGATTAATACCTCCGGAACGTATTCGCTGAGACTTTGTCGGGCGAGTTCATTCTCAATATAAGTCTTGATTTTCTTCTCCTGACCCGATACTGCTCTTAATACGTACCAATTTACACCAGTCATGCCGTTCTGGGTTGTTAAAACATCCAATTGAATGTCTTAGAAAGTCTGATAAAATAGATTGAGTGCATTCTCGAAAACAAAGTCCATCAACCCTACCACAAAGGCAAAGATGAGTGACCCCACTAACACCAATGTTGTATTGGACTGAAGCTCGTTAAATGGAGGCCAAGTCACGTGTTGGGTTATCTCTTCCCAAGAAGCTTTAAAAAATGAGGTAAGCTTTTCCATTTTTGATTTAATGCTTGGCACGGGTGGAGAGATTCGAACTCCCATCAACGGTTTTGGAGACCGCTATTCTACCCTTGAACTACACCCGTTTATACTCAATTCTATTCGTTGCCCAACGTTTGGGGCTGCAAAGATAGTAATCTTATCACAAAAAACAAGTGCATTTCATACAGAAATGCACTTGTTTTTGTGGTATTTATTATCCTTAGTCGAGAATCTCAGTCACTTGACCGGCACCTACCGTACGACCACCCTCACGGATAGCGAAACGCAGACCCTTTTCCATCGCAATTTTGTTAATCAACTTCACATCAATAGTGATGTTATCACCTGGCATTACCATTTCAACTCCTTCAGGAAGAGTGATCTCACCAGTTACGTCCGTGGTACGGAAGTAAAACTGAGGACGATATTTGTTAAAGAATGGAGTGTGACGTCCACCTTCTTCTTTCGAAAGTACATAGACCTCTGCTTTGAAATGAGCGTGAGGCTTTACTGAACCTGGCTTACAGATTACCATACCACGACGGATATCTTCTTTATCGATACCGCGCAACAATAGTCCTACGTTATCACCGGCTTCACCACGGTCAAGGATCTTACGGAACATCTCAACACCAGTTACGGTTGATTTGAGGTTCTCAGCACCCATACCTAAAATATCAACACCCTCTCCTGAGTTAACTATACCACGCTCAATACGACCTGTCGCAACAGTACCACGACCAGTAATCGAGAATACGTCTTCCACAGGCATCAAGAATGGAAGCTCAGTCATACGTGGAGGGATTGGGATATAGCTATCAACAGCGTCCATCAATTCTTCCACAGTCTTCACCCACTTCTCTTCACCGTTGAGCGCTCCAAGCGCGGAACCTTGAATTACAGGAATGTTATCTCCATCATATTCGTAGAAGCTTAAAAGCTCACGAATCTCCATTTCAACTAGCTCAAGTAGTTCGGGATCATCAACCATGTCCACTTTATTCATGAACACTACTAATTGAGGTACACCTACCTGACGAGCCAACAGGATGTGCTCACGAGTTTGTGGCATAGGTCCATCAGTGGCAGCTACTACAATAATAGCACCATCCATCTGGGCTGCACCTGTTACCATGTTCTTTACATAGTCAGCGTGGCCAGGACAATCAACGTGCGCATAATGACGATTAATTGTCTGATATTCTACGTGTGAAGTATTGATCGTAATACCACGTTCCTTCTCTTCGGGGGCATTATCAATAGAGGAGAAATCACGCTTTGCTGACAATCCCTTACCTGCGAGAACAGATGTAATCGCAGCGGTCAGGGTAGTTTTACCGTGGTCAACGTGCCCGATTGTACCGATATTAACGTGCGGTTTCGAGCGGTCAAATGTCTCTTTTGCCATGTTTTTGGTATGCTAAAATTAAAAGTTAATACGAATTTGTTAACGCTTGCTGATTTTACTCCTGATCGCACAAGTGCAATCAATCAATATATAAACTAAAAAATCAACTTCTCTATCCAGACCACTGAGGAGATATAATCGCGCAGTAGCGGACAGCCTCCCAGCACTTTCTCAAGTACTTTTTCTCAATTATGTTTTCAAACCGTTGAGGAAACTCGAACCGCAACGGCGGACTGTCCCTGACCTCTTCCTCACCAAGAAAGTGCTCGCAATGTTTATTTCTTCGAGCTTTTGAGGGAATTTGAACCGCGGCAGCGGACCGTCCCTGACCTCTTCCTCCACCAAGAAAGTGCTCGCAATGTTTTCTTCTTCGAGCTGTTGAGGGGATTTGAACCGCGGCGGCGGATCGTCCCTGACCTCTTCCTTGCCAAGAAAGTGCTCGCAATGTTTATTTCTTCGAGCTGTTGAGGGGATTTGAACCGCGGCGGCGGACCGTCCCTGACCTCTTCCTCGCCAAGAAAGTGCTCGC
>Ga0209491_10006829_pt1 | contig 15486 bp, 12 predicted proteins | sample BON02_FD_187213 | JGI IMG/M metagenome (GOLD analysis project Ga0209491, IMG submission 187213) | Freshwater microbial communities from Lake Bonney liftoff mats and glacier meltwater in Antarctica - BON-02 (SPAdes) (version 2) | ecosystem: Environmental > Aquatic > Freshwater > Ice > Glacier...
AGCCATGCACGCAAAACGGTTATCAGGGTGTTTTCCAAACAACGATACCACGTCTTACAGGTTTAAACCCGGGAATTCCGGAAAAAAACTGACCCGCAGTCGATGGGGGAAAGGGGGACTTAAGCCTTAAAAAGACCCAAATGATGTATTTAATCCATTCACCTACCGCCAAGCTACTATTTTTAGCTTACCTCAATTTCAAAAATACAGCCTGCGACTTTTAGGTAACAGTTTACTTTACTTTTTTGATCCTTTTTACATTTTCTCTATGGCCCGTACTTTGGGAAAACCCAATAACAAGTTTCTTGTACTCTTTCCAGAGTATGAGCCAGTTTCGCTGGTCAGGAAGCATGCTGTATATGGGAGAATTGATCCACTCTTCATCGATTCCTTGGCACTATGCTCCTGTTTGGATCGCTGTTACAAGCCCAATTGCTATTTTAGTGCTTTTCTTATCGGGAATATTCTCCACCGTCCTTGAAATAAAGGTGAAAGGGGCAGCTTTCCTGTCGGAAAGAAACAATCGTATAGATTTAGCCATAACCTTACTTTTCTTTGGCCCATTGCTGGCAGTAATTCAATTTAATTCAGTATTATACAATGGCTGGCGTCATTTGTATTTTATATATCCAGCTATGATTTGGATCAGTATAAGGGGATTGAAAAGCTTATGGGAATATTCATCTGTTTCCAAAAAATCAAAATGGATAACTTATGTCATCATCGTATTAGGGGTCATCAATGCAACTGAGGTCGTTCATTTTATGATCAAGTATCACCCTCACCAAAGCGTGTATTTCAATCAACTAGCTGGAAATGTAGAGAAAAACTTTGAAAGGGATTATTACGGAGTGTCATACAAAAAAGCTCTAACACTCCTTTTATCTCAGGAAAAAAGCGATACGCTAAAGATTTTTAGTTTAGATTTTATAGGCCAAATCAATCGGATGAATTTTACAAAAGAAGAGGCCGAAAGACTATATTTTGTAGAAAATATAGAAGAAGCAGATTATTTTGTGACATTACGTAATTTTCGAAATGATTTAGAATACAATAAATTTCTTCAAAAGAAGTTCCCTTACAACAAACAAAAAGTAGTAGATATATATGTAAATAAATATAATGTTATAGAAATTTTCAAAATAAAATAATTTTCAATTTAGATTGAACATTAATATTTTTCAACCATTTTTTATATTTTAAAAACAGTTACTATTTATGAACCTTACCAATTAATCAAATTATAACAACTAAATTATAGCTACTTGTAATCTAAGATAAAGATAATTTGACGATTTTTATCATTGGTTAGTAGAATTTTATCCTTAGAACTAATTTTATTAAGATTATATTTATAAAAACTAGTTATTTGATCCTCATTCATATAATACCATACTTGATCTGTGGAGTTACTGGAAAAATAAATATTTGATGGTATTTTTTTTAAGTCATTGATGATTTTATCATAAAAAATCATAAAATTATTTTTTATGTCGATCAAAATATATCCAGCCCTACCATTGAATTTAAGAGAGAAAAGTATTTTATCGTCTGTTAACCTGATCCCATTCTTTAAATCATAATATCCTTCAAAATTATTCACAAAATTTAATTTATCAAGAGGGTTGAGACTTTCAACTTGAGAAACATCAATAAACCTTTCATTAAAATCAAGTTCTATCTTTTGTATTTTTCGATTTTTAAAGTAATATATATAGGGATATAAGGGATGAGCAAAAACAAAAGATCCAGTATCCATTTGAGTAAAATAATTCGAAGAAGAAAATACCACATTTGTGTTCATTTCAGCTTTGTCCAAAAGAGTGTATTTCACTGAAAAATCATGAGAAAAAAAAACTATTCGTTCGCCTTCTATATCTTTCCCTTGTTTGAAAAAATATAAACCATTTGTATTAATCATGAAATTATTGAATTTTCCCTGAATAGAAATTTCATCTATTAACTCTAAAGACAAATTAAACTTAAACAATTTACTTTTGAAAGCATCAAATACATATAAAATATCTTCAAAAACGTCGAAATCGGTTATTTCGCTTAACCCTACGGACTCATCACCAATGTAGTTTCGATAAGCCAAAAGATCACCCTTTAAGCTGAAAATTTTCAATGATTTCATAAGATAAAAATCGGATACAATTATATTTTCATCTGTAACTAATATCTTATCAATCTTTCCTACTAATTCATCCCCTTTGAGAGCTTCAGCCTTTAGATTTGAAAAATAAGTGGATAACACGAATGGTTTATTGTCCTCGAGAAAATTTATTTTTTTAATTGTTGTGTTGTCATTTTTGCTTTTACAGGACAATGCAAACAAAAAACATAATAGTATGAAAGTTCTAAAGTTCATTTTTGAGTTATTAGATAAGTTAAGCAGCTAACATAGTCAACTGCACAAATTGATATTTTAGAAACAAGGCTCTTGCCAATTTGCGTAGCATGAATCCCCACCATTATAACGACATTTTATAATATATTGCTGCGTATGGGCACAAAATTCACATACGATATAAAACGGATTATCGCCGCTTCCCGCAATCGCATTTTCCAATGCAACTTCCGTTTCTACAAATGCAGCCTGAGGCTGCGTGGCTAAATTAGCTCCCGCCCAAGTAAGACAGATCAACACTACGAAAGAGGCAAACCAGCCTCCTTTTCGAAAATTTAATAGTTTCGTTACCTTGATTTTTTGTTTGTTTTTGTTGTTAAAAATAATTGAATAGGTGATTTTAAAAATATTTTTTCTTTATTCCAAATACTTCACCTTCAGTACAATACAAAGACCACTAAATTTAGTCTATCCTTTTTTTCAAAATCAGAAGATTATTCTGATTTAAGACTACCCCCCCCCCTAAAACTTTAATTAAGTTTTGTAAAAGGGGTGAAATACGAAATTTTAATTTTTCTTCACTTTTCGGAAAAAATTTTCCAGCTAGGCAACTCATTATCAGGGGAAACCATGAGGATATCCCCAAGAGATCAGGACATTTTTTGCTTCCGTTCGTGTCCCCACGAATGGCAGACCTCATTATTTGGCGATGGGGGGGAATGTTGATTCTAACAAGGGCGAATGTCAATCCTGACAAGGGCGAATGTCAATCCTGACAAAGGCGAATATCGATCCTGACAAGGGCGAATATTGATTCGCCCCTACTGGAACTTATTAGGCGGCAAGTTTCGCCGCCGTTCGTGTCCTCACGAATGGCAGACCTCATGATTTGGAAGGGCGAATGTAGATTCGCTCCTACGAAATCATCGATCCGTCCGCCGTTCCTTCGTGTGGCTGAATTAGCTTCAACTTGCCGTCTTTGTCTTCCGCCATCAGGATCATGCCCTCAGAATCAATTCCCATCATCTTTCGAGGCGCAAGATTGATCAGCATCGTCACTTGCTTGCCGATCAAATACTCAGGTTCGAAATGCTCCGCAACCCCACTCAGTACGGTACGGTGACCCAAACCAGTATCTACTTTCATTTTGATCAGCTTCTTGGATTTGGGCATTCTCTCCGCTTCCAAAACCGTCACAATCCGCATATCTAATTTTGCAAAATCATCATAAGTGATCAGGTCTTTCATCACCGCAACCGGCACATTTTCAGCTTCATTCATTTTCTTGGCATCTAATAATTTTTGAACTTGTTTTTCTACGGTTTCGTCTTCGATCTTGTCAAAAAGCAACCCCATCTCACCGAGTGATTTCCCTCCTTTGATCAGATCAGCAGCACCTGCATCTTCCCAAGTGATATGCTTCATATCAAATAGTGAAACCAATTTGCCAGCGGTAAACGGTAAAAATGGCTCGGAAACTATTGCAAGGTTTGCCGCAATATTCAGAGCAATATTCAGAATCGTTGCAGTTCGATCCGGATCTGTTTTGATTGCTTTCCAAGGTTCCGTATCGGCTAGGTATTTATTACCCAGTCGAGCCAGATCCATCATAAATCCCAGTGCTTCCCGGAATCGATAACGCTCTATCGAAGCTGCAATTTTCTCAGGAAATCCTTTCAAGGCAGCGATCACTTCTTCATCATAACCAGCTAATTGTCTCTTAAGAGGAACAATTCCCTGGTAATACTTATGCGTCAAAACCACCGCTCGATTGACAAAATTTCCATAAATCGCCACCAACTCGGAGTTGTTGCGTGTCTGGAAGTCTTTCCAGGTAAAGTCATTGTCCTTAGTCTCTGGCGCATTGGCAGTCAACACATAGCGAAGTACATCCTGCTTTCCTGGAAATTCTTCTAAATACTCATGCAGCCAAACCGCCCAATTGCGTGAAGTGGAGATTTTGTCACCCTCCAAATTCAAGAACTCATTTGCCGGCACATTTTCAGGAAGGATAAATTCGCCGTGAGTCTTAAGGATCGCCGGGAAAATAATACAGTGGAACACGATATTATCCTTTCCAATAAAGTGTACCAATTTGGTATCCTTGTCTTTCCAATAGGGCTCCCAGTCAATCTCTTTCTCCGCTGCCCATTCTTTGGTAGAAGAAATATATCCTATCGGTGCATCAAACCACACATAGAGCACTTTTCCTTCGGCGCCGTCTACTGGAACGGGAATTCCCCAATCCATGTCACGAGTCATCGATCTCGCCTGCAAGCCATCGCCGGCTTCTAACCAAGATCGACATTGACCAAGCACATTATTTTTCCAATCATCGGCATGCTCCTCCAGAATCCATTTTTTCAGGAAACTGGTGTATTTCCCCAAGTCCAAAAACCAATGTTTGGTTTCTTTCAACACTGGAGTTCGACCGCTCAATTTTGATTTAGGATTGATCAGATCTGTCGGACTCAGCGAAGTGCCACAACGCTCACATTGATCGCCATAGGCGCGATCATTCCCACATTTGGGGCAGGTACCCTCGATGTATCGATCTGCTAAAAATTGCTCTGCTTCTTCATCGTAATATTGCTCGGTGGTTTGCTCCAGGAATTCTCCTTTTTGATACAAATCCTTGAAAAGTTCCTGAGCGGTCTCATGGTGAATTTGTGCAGTAGTTCGAGAATAATGGTCGAAGCTTATTCCAAACTCGTTGAAACTTGCCTTCATCATTTCGTGGTATCGATCCACGATTTCCTGAGGAGTTTTACCCTCTTTTCGGGCTTTGATAGTGATGGCCACGCCGTGTTCGTCGGAACCACAGACATAGACAACGTCTTTCCCTTTGCTTCGCAGGTAGCGCACATAGATATCCGATGGAATGTAGCAACCTGCCAAATGCCCGATATGAAGCGGCCCGTTGGCATAAGGAAGTGCGGAGGTGACGGTATAACGCTTAAATTTGATAGAACTCATAGTATATAAATAATCGAATCGTCGACCAGATTGACAATAGCAAAGTCAGTGATTGGAATAGGAGCAAAGATAGGAAAATCAGCCAAAGGAGGCTTTAGGCGTTTACAAATTCATTTCTGGCGGCCTCAGTGAGAATACCGTTGTAGATGATCGAGATCGCCTGATCATAGATTTGAGACGGACTTAATTTCATCTGATTGATGATATCGGCCGGGAACTGATTGATAAATTTAGGGTCCAAAAGTGATTGAACAGCAGAGGCATAAAGCATGACCATCAAACTAACATTGATTCGTGGATTAACAAGTCCCTGAGCTACACCTTGGGAGATAAGTTTTTGAAAACGGATGTAAGCCGATTCGTTGATATAGATTCGAAGTTCCTCCCAGATCTCAGGTGCATACTCACGAAGGTCTTCGAAAAGCTCGGGATTGATTGGAGCGAGATGAGTTGCAACTACGGTAAGCGTAGACTTCAGCTTAAGCGGAAATGGAATGTACTTATTTTCCAGAATCGCCTCCACTTTGGCTGCCATTTTGGTTTTGAGAATTTCAAATGAAGCGGAAAGCAGTTCAAGTTTGCCCGGAAAGTATTTATATAGGGTTTTTTTACTCATCGACAAAGACTGAGCAATGTCATCCATGGTGGTATGTCGGTAGCCTTTTTCCAGAAAAAGAGCATAAGCCGAATCCAAAATACTTCGCTCAACTGCTGGTTTTTTGCTCACGGAAATTTTAGAAGAATCATGTAACAAAGGTTTAAAATAATTGGAGGATATGCAATGAAAAGAGTTCTCGCTTCGTCGAACCTTACACAAAACCTTTAATTCTCTCCTAAAAGGCTATCGAGCTCAAAGTACGGCAGGTTTCAAATCCCTATATACAAAGCTCTTTTTTTAATACTACTTGAGAAAAACTTAGGTGCGAAAAGAATATCAAAATGCTTCCGGATTTTTCTAAATATGTTATTTATACACGATTAATTGATTTGATAAATGGCTTCATAAGCCAGAAAAATTGGGAAAAAATTATGTGAATTAGCTTCAATGGACTTGTCAAAATAAAAAATACTGAAAAGTATTTCTCCTTGGATTTGCTCTGACACCGGCCTCATTTATAGAAGGTTTGGCACGTCATAAACCTAAAATCAAGAATAAACGATACGTTTCCGCCGACCTTAAAAGTCGAAATCACCCACGGACCGAGCGATTTGTAATGAGCGATTCGAAGTAAGTCGAGGCCAAGTTGAGCATACGTGCAACTTTACGGATACACCTAATCGACAAACGCATGGAAACAAAGTATTTAATATTTCAGCATGTTCAATTTATGAGCAACAATATTGCTTTAAATCTAAAGCAAATAAATTGTGCCATGGGAAAAATAAAATTTTTCGACACTAAAAAAAGCATCCAAAATGCTGCTGGCAAATCTGCCCAAATGAGGTCTAGTCTACCTATCGCTAAGCAGGAATATCATTGGAATAGCAGACTAGAGCAAGTGGATGTGATCAGGGCTGGAATTCCTTACGACAGTATTGAGGCAGTAAGCAAACACTTAAATAATCCTGTAAAAACTGTCTTGGCAATCATAGGTATTCCTCAGACCACCTATAATAAGAAGAAAATCGAACATTTATTTTGAGATAGCAGAGACAGTGAGCTACTTATTTTGATCAACGAATTGATTGATTTTGGGCTGGAGGTCTTTAACAATGAGGAAGAAAAATTTCAGCGTTGGCTGAAGAAGCCTAACTTATCTATCGGAGGAAATTCTCCGGAAATCATTCTAGACACGATCACTGGAATCAACGAAGTTAAATTCAGTCTCAATCGGTTGGAATTTGGAAACCTGGCCTGATGATAGTTTTCAGGATTGGAAGAGAAAAGTATCTGAAAACTACCTTGCTTGGTAATGGAGCCTCAAGGACTGATGGCTATCGCTGGAATAGTTTTAATACCCGAATGGTATATACTGCGGAAACCAGAGCGTTGGTAACTTTGGAGGTTTCTGTTCATTTAGAAATGAGCGAGGATTTACCAGACGATCGATTTTATGTGCAGATTGAGATTCCAGACGAACTTACTATCCAAGAAGTGAAGCTGGAGGACTTACCAGAAGGCTGGTACAAAAAACCCATTGGCTTAGCCACTCAAACAATCGGAGACGACTTTGAGAATTACAACGAATCTGCAGTTTTGAGGGTGCCAAGTAGTATAATCCCGGAGGAATACAACTATCTCATAAATCCCAACTATCCAAACTCTTCCAAGATAAAAGTACTGTTAACCAGATAGATGGACTTTGATATCCGATTTAAGAGTAGAAAGAAATAATGCTTCGGAACAAAAAATTGCTACTATGTTTTAAGATTTTGGATTCTACCCCTATATTAGTGGTATATATAGCTAGTTTTAGCCAAAACCATTAATAGGAAGTTTTCAGGAATCAGTTATACACTTGATAAGCTTCTATTTAAATGATTTTTTCAGATAATAATTTTATTTTAATGCCCTGTTTCCATTAAATTCGTGGTAGAACCAGATTTTGAAAAAAGATATTAAAATAACGATAGATCAGGTTACAGAAATTATTATTTTAAGTGTCGAACATGCAAGAAAAAAATACCCAATAAATTACAAAAAAGGATTGTACCTATCAAAATGATCATAACAAGCCGATTAAATACTGTAAACACAATCATATTCCCAATACTAATTCTGATAGTAATAGGCACAATGAGTTTTCTCCTAGTGTTCCTTTCATTTTTGGATGTAAATAATGGCAAAGTGGATTCAATTTTCAAAACTCCAATTTACGGAAGCGTATTACTATTTGGAGTACTTATTTGGACTATCAATTACTATATAAAAATTAAAAGAATTCAGATCAATAGCAAAGGCATAAAATTTAGTAACATATTCAAAACGGAGTTCATCCAATGGAGCGATATTAAGAAAATCGAATTGACTGGCAATAGTAAAGTCATGATGTTACTCATGGAAACAACCCATCTGACTCTCAAAAATGGTAAGCAAATAGCCATTATGGCTTCCTATTATCAAAATATTTCTGCCATTAGAAAATCGCTTGACCAAGTTTCTGTTTGTTTAAATGCGGAAGAGCCAATCGAACTGCAACCAAAGATAGAAATCTCAGAAGTTGAACCTGTCGGATTCGTGAACCTCAGTAGAATGACAAAACACAGGGGCAATCATTTTCTATCACTCAACGGACTTGCGATATATGGTTGGATTGCCTTTTCCATTTATATATTTATGACAACAGATTTAGCCAACTATTTTGGAGCTCTGTTTATTGTACTAATCACCATGTTTGGAATCTTCTATGGCTTCTTAGGATTTCAACTGCATTATTATTATTTGGATAAAAAATATCTAGTAGTTAAGAATCATGTTTGGCCATGGCTAATTCATAAATACAAAATTGATAATATCAAACAAGTTGTTTTTGAAATGCCGTATCGAAAGTCAACTTCCTTAAAAGTCATTACAAAAGATTGCAAATCGAAACTTTACCCAGGAGGAAGCTTAAGAAATAGCAATTGGCAAGATCTTCTAAATGAGTTTGAGAATTTGAAAATGGATATAAGGAAGGAAACTAATTTTTAATTTTATCGATTTCACAATCCCATTTTAAAGAGTGCTCAAAATCCCCTTTGAGTATTCCTCTGCATCACTTTGCAGTTAAAATAACTTTCAAGAACCAAAACCATTGCTCCTTCCCGATCGAAATCCTATTTTTACGAGCCAATATTTTTCCAGAAACCAAATGACTCACGCAGAAGCTGAACTACGAATTACCCATCTCTCCGATCAAATCAACCAACACAATTCCCTCTATTACCAAGAAAGCACACCCGAAATATCTGATTATGAATTCGATCAACTTTTGGAGGAATTAATCCAATTGGAAAATCAGTTTCCGGATTTACTGAATTCCGATAGTCCGAGTCAGCGAGTAGGCGGTACGATTACCAAGGATTTCCAGAACGTGGAGCATGCCACCAAAATGCTTTCGCTTGGAAATACGTATACGATTGAAGAACTTACGGCATTTGATGAGCGAGTCGCCAAAGGACTCGATAGCCGTCGATACGAATATTTCTGCGAAATGAAATTTGACGGGGTAGCAATTAGTTTGGTATACGAAGATGGCAAATTGGCTCGCGCTGTGACACGTGGAGATGGCTACAAAGGCGACGATGTCACAGAGAATGTAAGGACCATTCGCAACATTCCGCTAACTGTAAAAGGCGAAGGTATTCCTGCCACTTTTGAAGTTCGTGGAGAGATTTTTTTACCACATGCACAGTTTCAAAAGATCAATCAACTCCGCGAAAAGAATGGGGATGCTTTGCTCGCAAATCCTAGAAATGCAGCTTCGGGGACGCTCAAAATGCAGGATTCGGCTGTGGTAGCCAAACGCAGATTAAATTGCTACTTCTATCAATTGCTCGGTATTGATACCATTCAAACTCACGAGGAGGCGATTCATCTGATCGAAGAGTGGGGCTTCAATGTATCTCCCACCTATCGAAAAACTGATTCTATCCAAGACGTGACCCAATATATTGAGGACTGGCGTGAAAAGCGATTTACACTACCGCTCGATACCGACGGAGTAGTACTGAAAATAAATAACTACGATCAGCGCAAAGAACTTGGTTTCACCTCAAAAAACCCACGCTGGGCCATTGCTTATAAATATAAAGCCGAAAGCGCAGAGACCGAATTACTCTCCATCACCTATCAAGTTGGTCGTACCGGAGCAATCACACCGGTAGCAAATCTAGCTCCCGTGAGTCTTGCAGGCACCACTGTAAAGCGGGCTTCCCTCCACAATGCAAATGAAATTGAGCGACTTGGACTTCATGAAGGCGACATTGTTTTTGTGGAAAAGGGCGGTGAAATCATCCCTAAAATCACTGGCATAAATGAATCGCTTCGAAAGTCAGAGGCCAAGCCGGTGGCTTATATCACGCATTGTCCCGAGTGCAGAACAGCATTGGAGCGCAAGGAAACAGAGGCTAAACACTACTGTCCAAATGCCTCGGCTTGTCCACCTCAGGTGTTGGGGAGAATCGAACATTTTGTATCCAAACGAGCCATGGATATCGATTCTATGGGAACAGAGCGGATTCGGGCACTGATCGATCAGGGATATGTGACCCATCCGGCAGACATCTACGATCTGGAGGCGAAAAGAGAGGAATTGCTCGGCTTGGAAATGTCGCAAGATCAATATGAGCTCGAAGGCGAGGGCTTACTCTATATTTCTTTGGAAAAAACACTTTTTGCCTTGACCGAGCAGATCTCATTCAAGCAAATTCAGGATTTCTTGGCTGAGAATGCCGCTTTGCCCTTGAATGAAACCTTGAAAGTTTTTCAGGAACAGATTCGGAAGTGGAAGAAAAAAGTACCTTCTAATACCGGAATGATAGATTACCTAGCAGCAAGCCTCAAAGATCGTCAATTCCCAAAACTGGAGGACTTTGTGCCTGTGGCGGTAGTACTGGAGATTTTTTTAGGGAGAAAAGTAGATTTTGCTACTATTCTGGAGGCTAGTAAGTCAGCAGGAACTGTGCACGGGATACTGTTAAACCTTGGCTTGGACCTCTCCGATCAATTGACCGATCGGATCAAAAAACTCAAGGCGAATACCTTTCAAGAGGGCGTAATTAAAAATATGATGGAAGGAATTACAGTATCAAAAAATCAGCCTTTCGAAAAAGTACTATTCGGCATAGGCATCCGAAATATTGGAGAAAATACCGCTCAACTCCTTGCCCGTCACTTTGGTAGCATAGACAAACTGAAAGAAGCCAGCAGTGAAGAACTGCTGGAAATTAATGGTGTAGGAGAAATATTGGTCACGAGTCTTCTGGAGTTTTTTGCGCAATTCGAAAACCTGGAGCTTATCAATCGACTTAAAAATAACGGATTGAACTTTGAAATAGAAGAAACGGAATCACTCGTATTAGGTGATTCTCTGGCTGGCAAGCGGATACTGGCAAGCGGAAAACTGAATCATTTCAAGCGGGATGAAATCATTGAGACCATTCAGGCGCACGGCGGACAGTACATTTCTTCCGTTTCCAAAAACCTGGATTTCATCATCGAAGGAGAAGAAATGGGTCCAAGCAAAAAGGATAAAGCAGTCAAACTTGGAATTAAGATGATTTCAGAAGAAGAATTCATGGCGATGATAGGCAAAGATTAACGTTAAGTAATTATTCAACCTCTTAGACGGTCATTAACTCAATCTTATTCAAATCATGGATAAATACGAACAGAGACATACAACCGATTACCTCCTCACAAAAAACGCAATCTACGCTTTACCATTTTTTAGATGAACTGGTGGGCTTTTTGATTCAGTCACGTATCTTTATACCCTTAATCTTTCAACCAAATCATGAATCAACTTAGAGGCACAGGAGTAGCACTAGTCACCCCATTCAACGAAGATTTTTCTATAGACTTTGTGGGTCTCAAACGCCTCATCAATTTTGTAATAGAAGGCGGAGTTGACTATTTGGTAGTGCTCGGAACTACTGGTGAGACTGCCACTTTAAATAGTTTGGAAAAGAAAGAGGTACTCAAAGCTTGTATGGAACACAATGCCAATCGAGTACCGATAGTCTGCGGAATCGGCGGAAACAACACCCATGCTGTCATCGAGGAGATTCAATCGATCGATTTTAAAGGTATTACGGCGATTCTTTCGGTAAGTCCTTTCTACAACAAACCTTCTCAGGCAGGGATTATTGCTCATTTTCAAGCCGTTGCAGATGCTGCCCCTGTTCCTGTTATGTTATACAATATTCCCGGGCGGACAATGTCCAACATGACCGCAGAGACTACTTTGGCACTAGCCCAACATCCGAATATCTTCGGAATGAAGGAAGCCAGCGGCAACTTAGAGCAGTGTATGCGAATCGCTGCCGGAATGCCTAAAGACTTTTTATTAGTCTCGGGAGATGATTTGATGACCAAAGCGATGTACAGCATCGGAGGTTCGGGCATCATTTCTGTCTTGGCAAATGCACTTCCTGGAACATTTAGAATCCTCTGTCACGGTGAAGATGCAAATCAATTAAACGCAGCCTTCTCGATTCTTCCTTTAAGCGATTTGATGTATCAGGAGGGCAATCCTGTCGGTATCAAAAATATATTGATGCATCTGGGAATCTGTGGTGATCAGGTTCGCCTTCCCATGATTCGTGCCACGCGAGGTTTAAGTGATAAAATTAAAGCTGAATCTACTCGAAGGAACTGAATATGACACCGAAATCCATTGCCGAACTCAATCAACTGATCCAAGCTACGCTCGAAAACGAGTTGGATCCTGTGTATTGGGTGGTGGGTGAAATTTCAGATTTCAGAACAGCACCACAAGGCCATGCATATTTTGAGTTGGTAGAAAAGCAGGGAAATCAAATACTCGCAAAAATCAAAGCAAATCTTTGGCAGTTTGCATATCGCACGGTGGCGGCAAGATTTGAATCTGTTACCGGAAGCGGAATTAAAAATGGGATGAAGGTATTGGCACAAGTGAGCGTCAGTTTTCACCCTCTTTTTGGCCTAAGCGTCAATGTTAAGGATATTGATCCTTCATTTTCTCTGGGAGAACGAGCCCGACTTCGGCAGGAGACAATTGATCGACTTACTCAGGAAGGACTGATGCGCCTCAATGCCAGGCACATTCTGCCACCTGTCATTCAGAGGATCGCAATTATCAGTAGCGCTTCTGCAGCTGGATATGGAGATTTTATCAATCAAATCGAGTCCAATACAGACGGCTACCAAGTATATCACAAGCTTTATCCAAGTGCCATGCAGGGCAATGACGCAGTCACAAGCCTGATTAATGCATTGATTGCAGTCTTCGGCGAGATGGATCAGTTGAAGCCCGATGCAGTGGTGATTATTCGTGGAGGTGGTGCGCAGTTGGATCTCGATTGTTTTGACGATTATAGACTGGCTGTGGCAATAGGTAGATTTCCGATTCCTGTATTGACTGGTATCGGTCATGAGCGTGACGAATCGATTGCGGATCTCACCGCTCATACTAAGTTAAAAACTCCAACAGCGGCAGCAGAATTTATCTTGGCCAGTTTCAGAGAATTTGAAGAAAATCTAAATCTTGCACTTATTCGATTGGATCGATCTACACGAATGCAACTCAAAGGATCCGAGAGCAAATTGAATCAGGTAAGCCAACAAATCAAATCGCTGTCCGAAAGTAAAATCAGACTCGAAAGTGAAAAGTTACAGTCTAAAAAAGACCGGCTGATTTCGTCAGGTCGAAATCGAATTCGGTCAGCCGAAAACAATTTAGTTGTGATTCAAAAAAGTTTGGTAAGAGAATCAATTCAATTTATAAAAAATCAGGAACAACGAGTGCAAGCTATGTCTGTTGCTTTGCATCAACTAGATCCTCAATCTATCTTTAAAAGAGGCTACACCAGATCGGAGGTCAATGGCATACCGGTGGATTTTGCAGAGTTGAAAATTGGGGAGAATCTCCTTACACATACAGAAAAACAGAGATTAGAAAGTACCATCACCAAGATAAATTCAAAATGAAAGACTTAAAATATGACGAGGCAATGAGTCGACTGGAGTCAATTCTCAGCCAACTGGAAGAAGGTAATAAAAGCGTCGACGAACTCTCGAAGCTGGTAAAGGAAGCCGCAGAACTGGTAAAAACCTGTAAATCAAAGCTCAAATCAACTGAAGATGATATATTGAAAGCATTTGAAGGAGCATGATATTTTTAAAAGGAACATACCAGAATTGACTTTTCCTTGTTTAAAAAAACATCACATGAGGTTCATTGCTATATTTGTTACGAACATATTATTTCAACATTCATTCCTGAATATATTATTAATCAGGATTTTACAATATATCAAATTTGTTTAGATTCACATCTACAGTAGTATGCTTTGGCCTTTGCAACCTTTGCTTAGCACAAAGTTTTTATCAAGAGCGGATTTCCAGAGATAATATTTTTAGCATATGAGCCGGACCATCCATTGCTTACCTTAATGATGGAGGGGAATACCGAAAAGATAACTTTGAATTTAGGCCTTCAATTTCTGCTTCGTTAATCATGTAAATGAGACCCAGATTTGATCTGCGGGCCACTGCAGGCATACGATGGATCAGAAGTGGTGGAAATACTGGAATATATGTAACTGATAAATGGTCTGAAAACTTCTCATCCTTTACTACAAAAGGATAGTTTATTTATTTTGACAGGATGCCTAGTTTCAATGTGGTGCCGTTTGCCAATCACATAAACCGAAGCTCATGGAATTTCTACGGAGGAGCAGGAATCGGCCCGATGCATGTCAACACCAAGTAAACAAAGTCATTTTCCGAAAACGAAGTGCCCACAAGAGCGCAAATCACCACCGCCTATATTCCTCTTCGTGCAGGGCTAAGCTACCGGATTGGTCTATACGCGGACATAGCAGGCGAAGGAACGATGTTTTTTACATTTACCGACAATCTTGACAGGAATATGGGATTTAACCGATACGGTGATCACCTAGCTCAAGCACAAATCGTCTATCGGAGTATTTTATTCCAAAAGCAAGGGAATAAATCCATTGAATGGCGGATCTGAGAAAGGCAAGAATCATAGGATATTTTCAGTTGATTATTTTTCTCCATTGATCTTATTTTCAATCAATTGACGTCAGTAGTTTCCATATATGTTTGTATGTGATCCTATGTGACTATGTTTTCTATGTTGTGGAAAAAACCTTTAAACGTTTTGGCTAACCCTCATTTTCCCGATTGATGGCTTTTCGGCCAAAACCCAGAAAATAGGTGGTTTGGTGACTTTCTAATCGGGTAGGAAGCGGCTTTCGCCGCTGTCCCCCAATGTCATTAAGTTAGTATAAATACTTGTTTTACAGTGAAATACGATGTATATTTAAATGTCAGCAAACAATTTAGATTATTTTGTCAAGTAAAAAACTAACAATTATGGTAAATCATTTTAGAACACCTCAAACTTCTCCAAAGTTTGAAAAAAAAACTGACCTCCACAGAATTTATTGAGCGGCACCGGGTTCGGCCTTCCGATTTTACCAGGGAAAGATCCCTTCCCTTCCACAAAGTG
>Ga0209491_10006835_pt1 | contig 15479 bp, 8 predicted proteins | sample BON02_FD_187213 | JGI IMG/M metagenome (GOLD analysis project Ga0209491, IMG submission 187213) | Freshwater microbial communities from Lake Bonney liftoff mats and glacier meltwater in Antarctica - BON-02 (SPAdes) (version 2) | ecosystem: Environmental > Aquatic > Freshwater > Ice > Glacier...
ACTGGCAAATGCTGGTGGGGTGGTGAAGGCATGGATGATAATCATGCTATGACTTGTATGTTGCAGTTGGAGTGACGTGATCATTTAGTTCATTTGTTCAACTTCTGATTTGTTCGAGAGGCAATTCAAACCTGTGATCAGTGCTTGAGATAAGGCTTCCTTTATCAATTCCTCATATACTGGTTGGATCATTGTCCTCATTTGATCTCTACTTGCGAATAATCCGTGATGAATCGGTGGCGAGCGCTCAGGAATTATTCTCCCCAGCTGACAGCTTTCAACGTAGACACCGTTATATTTGCCAATGAACTGCAAATCCAATCCAACGGAGAGTGTTGAGTCGGCTCCGTCACGCAAAATGTCCTGGTAGAGTATTTTAATATCTTGAATTTGCATATATGAATTTTTTTGACTGGATAAACCATGAAAATCAAATGCATAAATATCTGTAACTACGCTTTGAATGACGTCAGATATGTCGCCACTTATTTGCCATGAAGCCCCGTACATCGGCTCTATTTGAATATGTTGACTATCTGGAAAACGAAATTCGAACCCGTCCCGAAAGTAGCTAGACTGTAAACTCTCGCTACTCTTAATCACAATTTTATTGTTCAATGCACAAGCACTTGAACCAACTATAAATAAAAGAAAAGTTATTATCCAAACCTTCATTTTTAATTTCATAGCAGCACCCGGTTTTCCTTACTACTCGGATTTCAAATAATTTTGAGTATATTTATGGCAAAACGAACCACTCGCACTTGAATCTAAACATGGAGTCATTGTAGCTCCAGGGTTTAACAATCCTCCCAAAAACCAGCCATTCACAAAATCCCATTTCCCCAAAGTAACATTAATATTCGATGGCGCAACATTCAGAAATGGTAAAGAAAATACATTCGCTGATGGCGCATACCCACTTGCAACCAAGTTTGACGCCCGCAAGGCTCCAAGGCTATGGCTCACACTAATATTTTTGCCTCTATAATTGTTTACATATTCATATCCTACCGCGTCCAATAAGCCTTGATAGCCTAGAATTGTGTCATTTACATCCCAAATAACTCCTAACCACCTGTGTTTACCGCGACTAAAGAATCCTTCAATTTGAACCTCGGAAGGAAAGTCATTACTTATCGTTGAACCAGCCACTTTAATCCCAATAAACGAATTTATAGTCAGTGCAAGATTAAACTCCCACAACTCCATGTTATGCCTATTGGCAAATTTCTCTACAACTTTTGAAAAACCGTAGTTGAGTGCGAACTTGCTCATGTTTGCGGTTGATGAAACTAAATCTGCAAGTGCTTTAATGCTGCCATTCGCACCTACGTATAAATAAGATAGTGCTGAGACGTACTTATTGTCAGTTGTTACATTGGTTAGAGCTCCCCTGATAATTGCATCGCCGGCGTTGTTGCCATATGGGTTGGAGCCTCCCGCTATGCCGCCAATTGCGGCACCAACCAATGCGCCTTTTAGAGCACCTTTTAAGGTGCCGGTCGCCATTGCTCCGGCAACCAGGCCAGCTGTTGCACCGCCAATTACGCCTGAGACTGTTGCTACCGTGGTGGCCGACCATCCGGATCCCACGCCTCCTGACAGCCAACCCGAGGCCGCGCCTGATGCGGCTCCAAACGTGTAGTAAGAGATGACAGCAATTACGATCACTTTGCCCCAGGTTTTTATAAACCTGTTTAGATCGAACAGCCCAGTCGGATCCGTCGAGCTCAGCGGATTATTCATAACATAGCTATACCGGTTCAGGCTCTGGCTGTACTTCGGTGCCTGGACGATCGGATCTGCCTGCAAAAACCTGCCTAGCTTGGGATCGTAGGTGCGGCCGTTCATGTGGATCATGCCCATGTCGTCGATTTGTTCGTGGCCGGTGAAGCCTTTGGTTGTGATGTCGTTTAGTGGCGCGTAGAGGTAGCTGGTTAGTGCGGTCTTCCAGTTGGTGTTCTGGCGCTCGCCGAAGGCGCTGAAGTGCATGGTGGCGGAGATTTGGCCGTATTCGTTTAGCACGGTGTGGATCGAGCCGATGTGATCCTTGATCAGGTAGCTGACTGATTGTGCACCGGTGCTTGGGTAGTAGTCGGCGATCGCGACGCCTGCCAGGTAGCGTTTGAATAGCGTGCTACCACTTTTTGTAATGCGCTCGACACTGCCCAGATAGAGGGTCGTTTTTTCTAGCGTTGAGCCGTTGTAGTCTTTGCGTTGGTAGCGGTTGTTGCCGACACCGTACTCGAACTTCACTTTCTTGCCGGATTTGATGATCAGTCCTGGCTTGTCGAAAACGGTGTAGCCGATGGCGCGGCCGTCGCCTCTGGTCTGGTTGCCGTTGGCGTCGTACAGGTAACTGGCGTTGCCGGCTTTTGAAACGGCATGCGGCTGTGAGGCCTGGTAGAGATAGCTACCGATATCTGATTTGTAGGTGATGTTGCCGGCGGCGTTGTATCTTGTGTCCAGCGTGTTGGCGTAGGCGCTGTTGTTGGTCGAGAGCTTGACCAGCCGCAATCGATCGAGGGAATCGTAGGTGAATTGTTCTTTCAGGTTTGCGCTGCCGGAATAGTCGGAGCGGCGTTTCAGATTACCGAGCACATCAAACAGGTAGTCTACGTTCTGAATTTCTGCACCCTGGGCGTTGTAGGCGGATAGCCCGAGCAATCTGCCGCTCCTGGCATCATAGTCGGCAATAACATCGGTGCCGTTGCCGAGCTCCATATTGGTGACGTTGCCGCGCGCGTCCATGGCGAGCACGCGCTGATAGACCGTGCCAGCTGACCCTTCACGGGCCTCCCTGATTTTGCTGATATGTCCGTATGAGTAGAGGTATCGCAATCCATGATCATCGCCTGACGCGTCGAACTGCTGGTACACCCGACCGTACTGGTCGTAGGTGGTTTCTTCGGCGAATACATTACCTGCAACCGACGTGCTGACGATTGTCGGGCGGCCGAAGCTATCGTACGTAAACGATTTTTTGTGCAGCTGTCCGCCGCTGGCATTGCGGTAATTCACCGAGCTCACCTGACCCTTACCTTGGCCGCTGGTGAAGTAACTGCTTATCTCAGAATTGACTGTGGTGTAGCTTGCATCGGTAAGACTGGAGACACCGGTGCGCTCATACCGCTGCGTCAATCGACCGAGTTTGTCGTAGACAAAATCGATGGCCTGGCCTTTGGGATCCAACTGTCGGGTCATTTCGCCAAGCGCGTTATAGGCGTATTGCCAGATACCCTTATCGGGGTCGTTCATGGCGACCTTGCGACCAGCCAGATCGTAGGTCATGGTCGTTCTTTGGCCGTCTGCACCAGTGATCCGGGTTAAATTGCCTTGCGCGTCGTAGGCGTAGCTGATTTTGCCGCAATAGGCGTCGTAGACAGCGATCGATTCATCCAATACGTTTTTGACTTGAACTTGCTGCCGGCCGAGGCCGTTGGTGACTCGCAATCGGTGGGCGCCACCGCCAGTACAGCTATTGCCAGCGGCATTGTCGTAGGCGTGAAGCACATCATCCCCCGCTGCACTCATAATGCCCGCAATGCGGCCGAGGACATCGTAGTCGGTGTTGCTCCAGAACGGACTACCACTAAAGTAGGGCTCTGAGACCGCAGCGATCCGGCCGGAAGAATCGTAGTTTTGATCAACGAAGGAATACCTGCCGCTGATGGTTTGCTTCGCGGTGCGGGTTTCGCGTTGCAGCAGATCGAAACATTTGATCTGGGCTGGCTTGCCGCCGCCGGTCGTTTTTGCGTAATAGACGGTACCTGCAGGGCAATAGCCGGCATCTCCTGTGGTTAGGTTTCCTCGCCACAGCTGCAGCGTCTTCGACCAGTCACCGGTTGGTGTGTAGGTAATAAATAGCCTGCCCATGTGATCAGCGCCGGCTACAGCCTCAACACCATTGATATTTTTTGCCTTCAATGCGTTACCGAAGCGATCCCAACTGGTAATGGTTTGGGTTACCTGCCCGAGGGCGTTTTTGCTTTGGATTGAGAAACGGCCGAGAGGGTCATAGACGGCAGAAGATGTTCGCGAACTCATGTTTCTTCCGGTCACGGATGAGCTTAGCTGGTTGCCGAATTTGTCCAGCGTGAAGCTGGTGATGACTTCCAGTTTTGAATGGCCGGGCTCTTTGGTTTCTTTACGCACTGCAGCCGTTACGCTGTCGTATTCAAATGCTGTTTTACGAGTAACGGCAGTGGCACCGCTGCGGGTTTTGGTGACGTTGCTGGTTTTTACCCGTGCAAAATCCCAGCTGCTGATATTGGCCGCATAGTAGGTATTTGATGTCGTTTGAGTGGTATACGCACCGCCACTGTTGGCTGCATAGATGCTCGACTTCAAGCTCATCACATTGCCGTAACTGTCATAGCTGGTGGTGGTGAAACCTTTGCTGGAGAAGCTGCCGTTCAGTGTGTAATTCCGTTCAAGCGCATCCGCCACATAAGGAAACACGGTGCCGCTGCTGGTGGTCGTCCTTTTGGTCCACTCATTAATAAAGTAGCTGATGGGCGTGCCACCAGGAGATGAAGCCGCTGCAGTAGAATAGCCAACCGAACCCCAGTTGCGCGGTGTGTTCGTGTTCTGGTTGCTGAGCGTTCGAAACTTGTAATTGGTCGCATTCGTGGCCTCCAACTTGTCAGCCACCATTCCGATGTACGGGAAATCCTGGCGAAAGCGGGTGTTGCTGCGAATTTTGCTTTGATTATCGTAGGAAATTATCTCGCCAAAGCCGAGGAAGCCACGGCCACCGGCCTGCATTTTTGCGCCCACGAAGTGATACGAAATTGAACTGGTCGCACCCGGAACAAAGCTACGCGGGGCGCTGATACTGGCCTGTGAGACCAGAAATATCGGTGCTGCCAGGTCATAAACCACCGATCCTCTGCCCCAGTTTGCATTCCCGGAATCACGCATGCGGGAATAGACCGTTGGGTCCGTCATCGGCTTGTAGGTAATGCTGTGAATCGCCCCGTAGCCATCCGTAATTTTGGTGATGACATTGGCAGGCGCGACCGCACTACCCGCCAGCAGATTTCTGCCTTTGGTCAATCGGCTGCTAATGTTCTCGCCCAGATTGTTGCGGTCGATACGCAACTGGTCGAGCTTGCCGTCACCTGTGAAGTCGGCAAACAACGAGCTGTCATTTTCGACCTTATCGACCAACGGGCGGCCACCAACGTTGCCGGAATACGCACCGGTGTTCTCGGCGCTGGCAAACTCGCGGCCGAAGTGATTTAGGTGCACCATCCACTTGGCATTGGCGTTTAGCATGGTTGATGGATACAGCAGATCCGGATAGCCATCGCCATTCCAGTCCTCAAACCTGACCAGATCACCCACATCATAAGGGGCGCGCGCGATGAGCCCAGGGGCTGTAAAGCCACTCCCGGTATTCAACTGAAAACGCCAGTAATCCCCAGCCTCTCGATACACCAGATCGGCCAGGCCATCCGCGTTGATATCAACAGGATTCATGACTTTGACCTTCGGCAGGTTCTGGTACTGCGATTTATTGCAGATCAAATCCATATCACAGTCGTCACCAAGCGCCAGTATGCTGTGACGGGTATAGGCATTGCTGCCGTTTGAGGTCATCACTACCCAGAACGAGGCAGTGTCTACTTCCAAAACCGGCGTAACACCCGAACTGCCGGCGCCTGGCGCGGGAGGCGATGAATAGTTCTGGCAGTTTTCAACACACTTTTCGAATTCGCGATAGACCTTCAATAGCAAATCTGCGGTGCCGTCATTGTTATAGTCAAACACCTTTGCGCTTGGCGTTTTGTGATCGTGTCCGTCGGTATTCGCCGTGGTGTAGTACGGTGGACGAACTCGCATTTCAAAACCACCGCCGTTGCCGATGACAAACAGGTCGGCGTTATCCGTGTTCAAGTTGACTGGTGAAGAAAAGCCGAAATTACTGGCGAGTCTGGACTGGTTCAGCATCACGCTAAGCTGCGATGTCGTGCCTGCCGAATTGGTGCGCGAGAACAGAACATCGCCGAGGCCATCGCCGTTAAAATCGAGGACCTGAGCAATCGGCGCCATGCCCTCATCGTTTAAAAAATACCGGTAGCTGGAGTGCAGTTTTCGCTCTGAAGTGAAATCGCTGCCGGTAGAAATCAAAGCCACCCAACCGTAATCGTGGCTGCTGGCGTTGTATTTACTGTAGATGACGTCCTGCAGGCCATCGCCATCAGCATCCAGCACCATTAAAGGTGCCACCTGGCCATCTTCACGGCGGGTGATCTCATAGCTTTTCGGCCACAAGCTAAACGTGCCGTTAGCCCTGGCTTCGCGCACCCGCATCAGCATTTTGGCGTTTACTTTCTGGGTATACAGCAAGTCGGGGCGACCATCGCCATTTACATCGGCCAGAACCATGCCGCGAACGTTGGTTTTGGGCAACAGTCCGCTCAAAAAGCTGCCGCTCCCGGAGATACCATTTTCGGTTTTCAGCCAGTCGAACTTTGTCGATGGAAAACAAACGGCCTTACTGGATGAACTGCATTCCCTCAGACTGCTTAAAGCATGCCGCCCGAGACCATCCAGCCCATAATTCAGATCGTAAAAACGCATATCCTGATACGCATTGCCGCTATTAATCTTGCCTTGGACGCGAACGTATCGGAGCAGTTTGCGTTGCTCCATCTGCACGCCGCCGAGATATGAATAGCTCAGGTCATTTGCGGCACTACGATTGCTATAACCAAAAATCAAACGCGCACTGGGTGGAGTGCCGGCCCGTCTGTTGCCGCTGTAATCGATTTTGGTGAGCACATAGCCGACAGCACCGCTGGTGTTTTCCTGATAGGTGAACAACATGTAGTTGCCAAAGCGGTCTTCATAGCGATTTTGCATCCATACCAGAAAGGCGCCGGGGTTGGCCGAACCTCGAGCTTCGATTCGCGAGGTCGAAGCTCTTCCATATTCGCTGACCGAGCCGTTCTTGTGCTCCACCTTGAACCAGATCGTCGATCCCTGGCCACTGCTATACAGGGTGATCCGGCTGAATCCATCCAGCTCGGTGCGGTATTGCGAGCCATAGCTACCGTACGTTCCACTGACCAGCATCAAGCGCTGCCCACCCAGACAAAACCGATCCTCGTTGGTGATTTTTATCGCCCTGGAGCCGGAAATTCCGTCCTGCTCGATTGTTTGGGCACAGCGCGTGATGGCGGATACGCCACCCAATGACCAGCCAACACCCATGGTGCCGTTACCTGCCAACGATGAGTAATCCAGTGAAACATTCGGTTGCAAGCCGCCGCTGACCGGCGCGTTCATAATCGGAATGGAGTACGTTGCCGCACCGGTTGCATCTACCTTGAACTGCCCGCGAGTTGCGCCGACCCTGGAAGATGCCGAACTGGCCGATAGAGATGGTTGACCAACCGGAGTAGGCACACCATCAGGGTTGCCGCTTGGCGGAGGCGCGGTGGTATCGGTGACGGTAAATACTTCCGAACTGGCCATCAACGCAGAACTGGTGGTGGTGCCCATACGCAGATCGAACTCATATTTACCTGTGCTTACAATATCGTATGCAACATTTAGCATCGCTGTAGTTGTAGAGGTGCGCACTTTGATCGATGTACCACTGGTCTTGTTACGCGCGAACACCGTCGCATATGGGTAGTAGCCATCTGTAAACCAGCTCAGCGAGACCCGGCATTGGCCAGATGAGCCGGCCAGATCACAGCTCGACCCGGACGGGTATTGGTACTTCACACCATGAAAATTGGCTTTTTTCTGCAAAACAACCGGTGAACTGTAGCTACCCGCACTTAGCGAACCTGTGGCATAGGTCGTTCCCGGCAATACAAAACTCGCCCAGAACCTCTGTGTGGCATCAGATGAATTTGGAGATGAAAAATAGCGTCTCGAGTTGCGGTTGCTGCCCGACGCGGTAGTCGCATTATTACAACCGGAGGTATGCCACGCCGGCGTCCAACTGGACGGTTTGTTCTTTTTGGGTGAGTACCCGTCTTTGAGATAGCCGAAGCAAAGCATGGTAGACCCGCTAACTGGCGTACCGTAGTTAACGGCCTGAACCCAGGTTGGGTCCCCAAGGCTGTCATGAAGCACAAGAGCGTCAACCTCGGCGGTCGAGCCGATATCGGTGACCACATAAAACTGGTTTCCAGTCGCAGGCTCCCAGATGCCGCTGAGGTGAGAAACACCCGTCGTTCTCGCTGGATCCGTGCCATGAAGCAACTCGATATTGTCGATATCAGAGAGGTACTCCTTTTTGAAATTGACCACCCAACTCACCTGTGCGTTGAGACTGTCTACACCAAACTTGACCTCTGCATACCCCACCGAGATCGAACTGCCGTTGGCTTGAGTCATGTACACAGTGCCGCGATAAGAATTGGTCGATGTACGCATCGCCTTGAGTCGCAGCGCCAATGGCCGGTAATGGCTGGGACTTGTTGACGCACGTTTGGCCTCGTAGGTGTACCAAACCCCCACCAGATCGTAACTGTTGCCATATAACGAATCGTTTTCGGGCAACGCCAGACGGTTGGACCAGAAAAAAGTCCAGCCATGCCCCGCTTTGGCCGGGTTATACCAGTTTCCAGGGCGAAATTCGTCAGGTCCACCATCAAAGGTTGTTGCTGTCAGCGCATCGCTCGTACCCTCGAGAGGCTGCGCCGCCCCGTCGATCAACGAGTCGATCATCGAATCAACCACCTTGTCGGTTACCGTCAGCGACAATTCCTTCGAAGACTTGCCACACTCGGGAAACCCGTCTTCGTCTTTCACGCATGACTGCAGTGAGAATAGATATTCCCCTGCCACCACCCGGCGGGCTGGCAAACGGTCGCCTTCTACAAAATATTCTGCCGTATTGGCTTCAATCTCAGCGACTTCATTGCCGGAAAACGCCTCAGTAACCTTGTAAAAAACCTCAGGATCTTTGGCTTTCCCGTCCCAGATCAGCTCAAAATAGCCATCATCGGTACTGGAACTCGATGATTTGTCCCATTCGGGCGCAGGCCCGCCAGCCGCAGCAGCGTTACTTAAAAGCCCCGCCCCCAGCAATATGACCGCAAGCCCAAAAACGCGACCCTGGCGAAACAAGCCCTGACCAAATATCCGCCGGGAAAACAAAGCCCCACGAAACAAAGCCCGACCAAACAAAGCCCGACCAAACAAGCCCCGACCGAACAAACCCCGACCGAACAAACCCCGAACAAAAACTACCGACAGCCACTGAAACATAGGAAATCCCCCCGATTTCCACCGGTAGATGAATTTCCACCGGCGCTAAACTTTCCAGTGATAAGTGTGAATAATCAGAAAGAGGAATTTATTGGGAGAGTGCAGCAGTATTTGTAGGAGATCGGCGTTTCGTTTTGAAGTTAACGCGGCTATTTGAACAGGATAAATTCAGGTAGGATCAATCCAGGCAGGATAACTCTAAGCCGGATCAATCCAAACCAACGTAGCCATCCGCCCGGTTTCGCCGTCGCGGCGATAGGAATAAAACCGTTCGACGTCAGTGAGAGTGCAATATTCACCGCCATACACATCATCCACACCCACCCGGGCTAACGCCAGACGCGCCAGGGTGTACAAATCGGCCAACCAGCGATCGCCATGCGGCTTGAACGCCACAGTATTGTCAACATGGGCATTTTCAACATGGCCATTCTCAGCACTGCCATTCTCAGCATCGGCGCTACAAAAGGCGTCATACACATCGCGCCCGACTTCAAACGCTTCGGGACCAATGGCCGGACCCATCCAGGCGATCACCTCGCCCTTTTTGCAGCCCATCGCGGCCACTGTTGCTTCCAGCACGCCAGCAGCCAGCCCACGCCAGCCAGCATGAGCGACCGCCACCCTGGTGCCAGCCTTGTTGCAAAACACCACCGGCAAACAATCCGCCGTCAGCACCGCACAAACCTTTCCGGCGGTTGCGGTCATTGCAGCGTCTGCCCCTTCATCGATGACTTCATTAGCAACGGCAGCGGCAGCTTTAGCGACGGCAGCACGCTTAGCTGCAGCGCTCTTACCCTTAGCTGCAACGCCCTTAGCTCCAGCCCCGATAACAGCATTGCCTTCATCATCAGGAACAACAACAGGCGCATCCAAATCCAAAACCGTCGTTCCGTGTACCTGCTTTAACCAGGTCGGCTGGCCCGGCAACAAAGTGCGCAACAAAATCCGGTTTTTCTGCACACTTTTACGGTCGTCACCACAATTGCGGCTCAAATTCAGGCTGCGCCACTGCTCACGGCTAATACCACCTTTGCGGGTGGTCGTAAACGCACGTACGCTGGCAGGCGCTGGCCAATCCGGCATCACCAGATCAAAAACGGCAGCCCCTCTGATCTCTGCCCCGCCTTTGCCCATCTCACTCATAACAGCCCCTTGCGCAATATCGCCAGCAACGCCAGCATGTCTTCTGCCACCGGGGTGTGAAACTCGCAGGGTTCCAAACTCTCAGGATGAATCAGTTTCAACGTACGGGCATGCAGCGCCTGACGTGGAAAACCATTCACCGCCGCCACCACTTCAGGCGATAAGCCTTTCTTTTTAATCGGCCCGCGCCCGTATAAGTGGTCGCCCACAATCGGGTAGCCGATATGGGTCATGTGGACACGAATCTGGTGTGTGCGACCGGACTCCAGCGACACCTCAACATGGGTGGTGCCGGGCAAAGCCTGCAGCAAACGATAATGACTGACAGCTGAGCGGCCGCTTTTTATTACCGCCATTTTCTTACGGTCACGTGGATTGCGATCGATCGCCACTCCGATGGTGCCCACTGGCGGCGTATTTTTTTTCACCACCGCCTCGTAAATGCGACTCATGCTGCGCTCTTGCAGCTGATTTACCAGACTTGCATGGGCTTTTAGACTGCGCGCCACCACCATAATGCCGCTGGTGTATTTGTCCAGCCGGTGCACGATGCCGGAGCGCGGTATTGTATCGAGGGATGCATCGTAATTGAGCAAGGCATTCTGCAAGGTGCCGTCCCAATTGCCCGCCGCCGGGTGCACCACCAGCCCCGCCGGCTTGTTCACCACCAGCAGGTGCTCGTCCTCGTACACCACATCCAGCGGAATGTCCTGCGCCTTCACCTCACCTTCGGCGATCAACTCGGCATCGATACGCAACACCTCACCGCCTGCCAGGCGGGCGCTGGGCTTAACGCTGTTATGGTCGACAGTCAGCTCGCCCTGCTTGATCCACTGCTGCAGGCGGCCACGCGAATAATCAGGAAACAGCTCGGCTGCTGCCTGATCCAGCCGCAGGCCATTCATGCGCTCTTCCACTCTGCTTTCCAGTTTTACTTGCGCCGGCATCGGTGTTCCTTCATATCTATTCGCCCATCAGATTTAATATGGCGGTCTCTATTGTAAGTATATTCCAATCCATAAATGAGTCTGAAGAGATGGCGTGAGAGGTTTGTCTGTTAGCCGGTTTTCAGAGTCTGTCCATGAATAGTTTTAAAGAGTTTCCGCCGAGCCTTTTGTAGTTGGTCCGCCGCCTGATTGTCGCTGATCTGGTGAGCGGCTTTGTCGAGTATTTCAAAGCTGGTATCAAGTTTCAAATAATCTTTTGCATTAGGTAGTGATTTGAGTTTGTCGTATGGCGTCATCATATTTTCATAACGATACACTTTACGTTGTTTTTCCTTTGTGATCAGTCAGCGTTTCCGGGAAGAAGCAGGGGCGGTGGATGCGACAGCCAGCTTAAGGGATGCCAGTTTGAGGCTGTCGATGTGGTCCAGGCCCAAGCTACAGAGTCAGCGCTCAGACCTGCCAGCACCTGTGGGTTCTGGGTGATGTATTGCGGGTCATCCAGACTGATATAGTCGAAATTCCAGATACCAAAATAAGGTAGTATCGCAAGCACAAATAGAAAAACGGCCAGAGAGAATAGCTTGGCAAAACGGCCAGTCAAACAGGGATTGTTAATAGATGGAAAAGCGGATTTGCGAACAATGCGACTGCACAAATCTGAAGCGCAGTTTTTTTGCCTTCGATTTTGATGGCTCAGCACAGCCGTTTGAAATTCAGCAGTGCCAGCAATGTGGCTTGGCGATCACCTTGCCCAAGCCGCAAGACATGGATCCGTATTATCCCGAAACCTATTACGGCAGCGGCAATAAGAAGTTTTCCGGTGTTATCGAATACCTGACACAACTGGGATGCAAGTGGCGGGCAGACAGCATTCTGAAACACGCATCTGCCCGGCTGAAAACCAGTGACAAGCCAGTCAATGTCGAACAAGCCGATAGCAAAGCAGCCGATCACAAACTGAAGGTTCTGGACATAGGTTGCGGCAGGGCGGGCTTGCTTCGTAGTCTGCAGCAGTCAGGCTGTGATTGCCATGGCACCGAGCGAGCCACATTTCCTGATACGGATCAGCTGCAAGGGCTTCAAGTGTTCACCGGTTCATTAAACGAAGCCGCTTATAAAAGCGGTAGTTTCGATATCGTGAGCATCTGGCACGTGCTGGAGCATCTGGACGATCCGTTTGAAGCACTCGATGAGATCGCTCGAGTGACACGGTCAGGCGGCTTGTTGGCGGTTGCAGTTCCGAATTTTTCCAGTTGGCAGAGCAAGCTGTTCAAGTCAGCCTGGTTTCATCTGGACCTGCCTCGCCACTTGTATCATTTTGATGTCCACAGTTTGACGCAAGCCCTGAAGGCGCGCGGTTACTCCGTGACATCCACCAGCACCTGCTCATTCGAGCAGAACGTGTATGGTTTTATTCAAAGCCTGATGAACAAGCTGCACTTTCTGGGCAAGCCAAATGAGTTCTATCAATTGCTTAAAAAGCGCTCCGGCCTCAAGCAGCATCTGAAACTTCTTATGTGGGGAATACTTGCAGGTTTGATCCTGCCCTTTGCCTTGCTGGAATTCATGCTTTCCTGCCTGTTTAACAAAGGCGCGAGTGTTATTATTTTTGCGCACAAATCCATGGATACATAGATGCTGAACGAGAAAAAAATCGTCGTTGTAATGCCCGCCTACAATGCAGCCGCGACATTGGAGAAAACTTACCGCGAAATTCCGCACGATGTTGTCGATGAGGTGATCCTGGTTGATGATCGCAGCGCGGATAATACTGCTGAAGTGGCCGAATCTCTTGGCATCCGGCATATCATCATGCATGAGAAAAACACCGGCTACGGCGGCAACCAGAAAAGCTGTTATCGTGCAGCGTTGGATCTGGGTGCTGATGTGGTCATCATGCTGCATCCGGATTATCAGTACACCCCAAAGCTGGCCCGGTCGATGGCTTCATTGTTGGCCGAGGGCGTGTTTGACTGTGTGTTGGGTTCGCGCATTCTGGGCACCGGCGCGCTGGCTGGCGGCATGCCGCCATATAAATATGTTTCCAACCGGGCACTGACAGCGTTTCAGAATTTGCTGATGAGCTATAAATTGTCGGAATATCATACCGGCTATCGCGCTTTTTCCCGTGAGGTGCTGGAGCGCTTGCCATTGCAGAACAACTCCGACAACTTTCTGTTTGATAACCAGATGTTGGCGCAGATCATATATGCGGGATTCAGCATTGGTGAGGTCACTTGTCCGACGCGCTATGAAGAAGGCTCGTCATCGATCAGCTTCGGTGCTTCCGTCGAATATGGTATTGGCGTGGTTGAGACTGCGGTGAAGTTTCGCCTGCAGCGTTGGGGTTGGCATAAGTCGGAGATTTTTGAAGGTCTGAACTGATTGGGTAGAAGAGCATGACTGGTTCTACTCTTCGCGCCTTGGGTCGTTATATGCTGTGAGCGACTTTGTCGAATATTTCAAAGCTGGTATCAAGTTTCAAATAATCGTTTGCATTAGGCAGTGATTTGAGTTTGTCGTATGGCGTCATCATACATCCTTACCATCATGCACAGAACTCATTATTGCTTCAGACTCATTTCATATTGGAAACACTACACCCCTTCAGACTCACTTCATATTGGACAAGACTTTGTATGGCTTTATCCGCCCCTTTTCGCTATCATTCCGCGTTCAAACTTTTGTTAGGTCATGTGATGTATCCAGTTTCAGTCCGTCCAGCTTCACTTTTTAGTGAGTTCCCAAATTTGTCGAAAATCCTGATTGCCGCCTTGATCGCATTGTCGTTGATCGCTCTTAGCGGTTGCAGCAAAGACAAAGATAAAGAAGACCAGCGCTCAGCCGCTGTCATGTATGAACAGGCAAAACGTTACCTGGATAATCAGAACTGGGGCCGCGCGGTGCGGGAATATCAAATCCTGACCACCCGTTACCCGTTTGGCCGCTACACTGAACAAGCCCAACTGGAACTGGCCTTCGCCTACCAGAAAGGCGGCCGCCCGGAAGCGGCGCTGTCTACGGCTGACCGGTTTATCCGCACCTACCCCAGCCACCCGAATGTGGATTACGCCTATTACATCCGCGGGCTCACCAACTACGATACCCGCGTTGGCTTTCTGGAACGCATGTTCCCATCACGCGTACGTGACAGAGATCAATCAGCCGCAGCCGAATCGTTCCGCGATTTTGACGAGCTGGTACGCCGCTTCCCGGACAGCCGTTACGCACCGGATGCCAGACAGCGCATGGTGTTTTTGCGCAACAACCTGTCGTATTACGAGCTGGACGTAGCCCGCTACTACATGCGCAGAAAAGCCTACGTAGCCGCTGCCGCACGCGCCAGATACGCACTTGAAACCTACCCGGGCTCACCCGAAATGGGTAATGCGCTGGAAATTCTATATGTCAGTTACACCGAAATGGGCCTGCCCGAACTGGCCGAAGGCGCCATGCAAGTGCTGACACTGAATTACCCGAACCACCCCTTGGTTACTGGCGAGAAAGAGAAGCATTGGTATAGTTGGATGTGGCCTTTCGGGAAGGACTGAGGGCGAGTTTAGTTGGATTCGTCCTTTGGGTTGTAATCAAGCGCTTTCTTCAGTTTTTTGTCAAAGCATGATCCATGGCAAAGCCCTTAAGCATGTATTCCTTCAGAATACCTGTAGCCCATATTCTAAATTGCGTTGCTTTGTAAGAGTTTACGCGGTACCCCTTGCAGCCTACGTCGAGTCACGTAGTTCAGAAACAATTACCTCGGAGCTTAATGAGATTTACGGTCGTGAAGAATCTGCGGTTGAAGACGGTTTCGCTCAGGTACAACTCGAATCAATAAGCCATGAAGCGTGGTGATATTTGGTGGGCTTCGCTTACACCGCCTGACGGATCAGGGCCGGGTTTTCGTCGACCAGTCTTAATCGTGCAAGCCAACTCGTTTAATGAGAGTCAAATCTCCACCGTTTTAGTAGCAGTAATTACTTCCAATTTGGCGCTTGCACAAGCTCCAGGTAATGTCCGCATTAGCAAATCCGACTCAGGACTTTCCAAAGCCTCGGTTGTCAATGTTTCTCATGTATTAACGATCGACCGGCAGTTCCTTGCTGAGCGGATTGGAGCCTTGCCGGGGCGCAAGATGAATAGTGTCAA
>Ga0209491_10006837_pt1 | contig 15475 bp, 16 predicted proteins | sample BON02_FD_187213 | JGI IMG/M metagenome (GOLD analysis project Ga0209491, IMG submission 187213) | Freshwater microbial communities from Lake Bonney liftoff mats and glacier meltwater in Antarctica - BON-02 (SPAdes) (version 2) | ecosystem: Environmental > Aquatic > Freshwater > Ice > Glacier...
TGCATGCTGGCCTAGGACTCACACCTCTCTCTCCCTACGTCCCTCCCTCCCTCCCTCCCTTGCACAGGCTGTGACACCGTCTTCGTCAAGAACCTGTAAGTACCACATCCTCCTATCCTTGTCCTTCCCCTTCCTTCTCTGTCCCGTCTTGTCTCCTATCTACCTATCAAATTCATAAATACTAACTCTCCCTCCCTCCCTCCCTCCCTCCCTCCCTCCCTCTCTCCCTCTCTCCCTCTCTCCCCTCCAGGCCCTACAACATTACCGAAGACACCGTCCGGGACGCCTTCACCTTCTGCGGCAAGATCAAAACCATCCGCCTGGCCGTCTGGCAGCACACGCAGCAACAAAAAGGCTTTTGCTATATCCAGTTTGAGAAGGAGAACGCGGCGGAAATCGCGGTGAAGAAACAGGGGGTCATTCAGGTGGGAGGGAGGAGGGTGTTTGTCGATTACGAAACGGGGGCTCCGAAAGCCAGTTATAAAGCGCCGGATGGACGGCAGTGGAGTAAGGTGCAAGGGAGGGGGGCAGGAGGAGGAGGAAGGGGGGGAGGAGGGGGGGGGCAGCGGCCACAGAAGTAAAGTAAAAAGTACAACGAGTATAGATGAGGCAAGCGATGCTTGCTAGTTATTCCCCTCTTCCTCCTTCCTTTTATCTGCCTCTTGTCTTAATGTGAATGGAATTTCTTTCTTTGTTGTCTTTTAATCTATCTCCTTCGGATTTGTTGTTTCAAGTCGGTCACGTCATTTCACGCCATGCCGACAGCCACACAGGCACACAAGCAGAGAGCACCAAGCCACTGACACGACGAGCAGCTTCTTGGTTAGTTTCTGCCTTGCATGTCCTTCGTCCTCCCTCTTCCTCATTGATGCCATGCCGACAGACACACAGACACACACAGGCAGAGCGCACCAAGCAAGGTACCCAAAATACAAAAAGGCCGCTTTCGAGCCTTGTGCAGCACGTCTTTGTCCGCCTTATTCCTCCATCTCTGATTTCCTTTCCTCTTCCGCTTCTTCTTCCTCCTCCTCCGCTTCCCGCCAAAAATGTGTTGTTTTCTTTACTTCTTCCTCTCTCTCTCTCTCTTGTCTCTCTCCTATCCATCTCCATTTCCTAGGGGCGCCTACAGATTCTCTTCTTCACACCAGATCTACACCTAATTACTTCTTCTTCTTCTCCTTCTTCTTCTTCTTCTTCTTCTCCTTCTTCTTCTTCTTCTTTACCTAGCACTAGCTACAAATGTCCGTCATTGACCCCGCAATTGTTGCAAATCAAATGAGACCCCAAAAATGACCCTTCTTCTTCTTCTTCTTCTTCTTCTTCTTCTTCTTTACCTAGCACTAGCTACAAATGTCCGTCATTGACCCGCAATTGCGAATCAAATGAGACCCCAAAAATGACACAATTAATCAACAAAGCGCGTCCTGACTGACACAAGAACAAAATAGGGAAGGAGGGAGGGAGGGAGGGAGGAGGAAATGGAAGGCTTTAGAGGCAGTGCCACCACCTCTTTGACTCCACTTCTGCTTTCTCTTTTCCTCACTCTATCCGTCGAATTCTCCTCTTTTCAGTCAAGCTCACTACCTTCTTGATAGACTGTTCGTCAAATGCTACATTACAAAAGCCTTTTCCTTTTCTCTCATCTCTCCTCTTTGCCCTCCTTCTCCTTCTTTCGCTCCCTCGCTCCCTATCGCTCTCCTTTCGTTTGTGTGAAGTGGGTTGCGCAGGTCGCCTGCATCTCTTTCCTTCTCCTTCTCTTCCCCTCCCAAATACACAAAAACTCTATCAACATGAACAATAGGAGGAAGAGGAGGAGGAAGCGGGCACATCCCACCAGCAGTCATGCATCCCCCAGCACCACGCAACCAATCAAAATGTAGCTATACACAACAAAACACCATATTTACCCTCTCTCCTTCCCTCCGTCCCTCCGTCCCTCCCCTTTCTTTTACCGAAGCCCTGCGGCCCACACCGGCATGGGCAACAACATCGGGAGCACCGGCCTCGGGAACAACCCCGGCAAAAACGTCGGCATCACCACCCCACCCCTCCCTCCCTCCCTCCCTCCCCCCGTCTCCACAAGCTTCTCCCTCCCCAACACCACCACCGGCTCCTTCCCCCCCTTCACCTTCTGCTGATGCCTCCTTCTAATCCACGCATGCCCCTCGGCCCTTATCCTCTTATTCCCCAACCCCCCAAAACCAAATGCAGGCAATATTCTCGCTATCCGTGCCAGCACCGTCTTCCTGTAATTAGACGCGATCAGCTCGTAGCGATTCTGCCAGGAGGAGGTTGGGCGGTTGTACATGTCCAGGCCGAGTAGGTGCATGGGCGTGGTCAGGAATTGCATGGCCACCGGGCAGAAGAGCTGGGAGAGAAGAAGAAGAGACGGAGGGAGGGTTGGTGAGTGACAGGATGAGGAAAAATGATTAAAACAAGTACATAACTACCCAATACTTCCAACAAAACAAACCGAAACAGAAGAGTGCACAACCCAAGATGTAGCAACAAAAAGCAACCCTCCCTCCCTCCCTCCCTCCCCTCCCTCCCCTCCCTCCTCTCCCCTCCCCTACCTGCGCCGCCACATCCGCCGTCCCCAACGGCACCCCCAAAGTCGTATGCATCTCCTGCGCCAGCGGCTCGGGAATATTAAACGACGCGCCCATCGTCACCAGATCCCTCGAGAAGAAGAAGAGGTAGGAAGAGGCAGGGAGGCCGCGGGGGGCAACGGTACCGAACATACGGGCGTATGCCCTGTCTTTGGCGATGCCTGCGCCCATGTTGGCCGAGGTGGTGGCGAGGAGCCGAGGGAGGTCGGGTTTGAAGGAGTAGGCTTTGCTGGTGGTGTTCATGAGGTTCGCGGAAAAGTAGGTGATGCCGTAGACGGACCAGACCATTAGGACTTCGGGGCGGCGGAGGAAGGGGAGGGGGTCTCGGAGGAGGGAGGTGAAGGAGGAGAATATGGAGGATTCGAGGGAGGCGGCGCCGGCTTGGTTTTGGATGATGGCCTTGTCGATGACACTGATTTAAGTAAAAAAGTGGGAGGAAAGGAGGGAGGGAATTAGGCGGGGTGGTAAAAAGGCATGGGCCACTGGGAAACTCCGCCACCCCATCAAACCAGTGTCCCTACCAAAACCTCAGAGCACATACAGAAACATATGTAGAAAATACACATACCTGACAAACGGGGCGACCAACGCCGAAGCGCCCATGGCGGCGGCCAAGTCTGCTAGCATGTGTTGGCCTAGCAATTCCTCTTCAAGCGTGTCGTAATGCCGAGGCTGGAATGTCCCTGCCATGACTGCGGCTGCGCTGCGAGGGTTGTGGTGCCGCACGGATGCCGAGCCGTCCCCCATTTACTCTGTGGATGGGTCGGTGGAAAGCAGGGGGCGGGAAGGGAAGAGAGACAAATGAGCAAGGGCAGGCACGGCACGGAGAATATTTGGGCCGCTGCCAGCGTGGGTGTCACGTGCGGGTTTTTGGTTGGCAGGCGTCACGGGACCACGACTAAGACGACGCCCTGCCACTGCACGTCTGGAACACACTATACACTTCTTCCTGCCTGCTTGTAGCGCTCGCGCTTACCTTTTCTAGGTCGAGGGAATGCTAAGTCAAAGTCAGGCCCGCCCGCTGTTCTCGTTGCTGCTGCTGCCTGCCTTCCTTGCAATCGCTTCCTTGCTTGTCCCAGCCAAGGGCCCCGGCTCGTCGTAGGAGATGCCCCGCCCTGTCGTAATATAAATGTAGGGAACCATAAAGTGAGTATGGTGGCTGCATTCATGGATCGAGGCATGGGCTCTAGAGGCAGAAATACCCGGCAAAGGACGTGGAATGCAGAACAACAACGCGGCGCGCCCCGACTTTTTGCGAGTCTCGGCTTGATTTGCTTCGCCTTCTCGCTTGCCAAATCACCTGACCACGCGGCCGCGCAGCCAAACAAAAACACGCCCAGGGCATGGCAATTAGGACGTCGTTTATGTGAGGTGGGTGTTAAGATCCACCACCACGTTTGTGACCGATCCTACCGAAGCAACAGCATCACTTTATGGCGCGAATCATGGGCCGGCAACATTGTTCTTCATTCCCCCTCCCCTCAGGAACTTACTTGCTGCCGTGTGCATGCCCGCACACTTTCCTCTGCCTCCAATTTCCAATTCTGGGGCGGTTTCCTGGACGCCATCGTAGACGAGGTGTCTACCGTACGCTCGTTCTTTCACGCTTTTCTTTCCGCCCTTGCCACTTGGCCCAGCGGTGTACCACAGCACACTTGAGGGTTGCTGCGCACGTGGAGAGTACCTTTTGTGCCTTTGCAAGATGTCCCGCGCTTTTTGATGCCGTGGCTGTCGCATGATGGCCCTCCCTCTCTTGTGATACCTCCTCGACGAACAAACTCAACTCACGCCTGCCACCCACCCCATCCCCCTTTTTATGCGCCACCAAGTCAAAAGCAAAACAAATTACGTGCCATCGCAACCAGGCACCACAGCAGGAGCCGTTTCACGTGCTCTAGCAGCCTTTTGGCACTTTTTCAGGAGACGGGGCGACGCGCCGTCGCCTCCACTCACGCCCCTTGGCCCACCACCACGACCGCTCAACCCACCCACCCCCTCCACCTCCGATTCCCACACGCAAACACAATGAAACTCAGCGACACGTCCAGCAGCCGAGAGCCACAGTGGGGCACGCGCTTTCAAGAGTCATCCGAAGAGACTCCCACCATGGCCGGGCCTAGCATTGCCCATGAGCCGGAGCCAGAAACGGAAGTCCCCCCAAGCGTCGACCGCGCCTTGTCCTTCTCGCCGCCACCCAGAGGCCTTTCTCAAGCAGAGGATGGTCGAGGCAGAGGGAGCAGTGGAGAGGAGAAAGACGGAGGGGATGAAGAGGAAGGCCGGAGCCGCTTCCGGTGTTGTCCCCGCCGGCTGATGATCATCGATGTCCTGAGTGAAGACGAGGAAACCGAGGCGGACGAGAGCGATGGGTCGGGCAACTCGCACCACGCCGACGTCTGCATCAACCACCATCTCGTAGGCTTCTTGGCGAGTGTGCTGGCCTGGTACTGTTTTGGTTTGTCCTTTTTCGTCGCCCCCATGGGGCCTACTGCTCATGTCCCCTTGCCGGACGTATCGCGCAACGCATACCGCGCGACCCCCGCTGCCTTTTACTTGCTCTTTGCGGGCCGCTTCCTTGGGGCGTTTATTTTCGGGCAGTATGGTGATCATCATGGACGTCGCGCGGCCTTGGCCTTGTCCTTGCTATTGGTCGGCTTCACTACGCTAGCTATGGGTTTATTCCCTTTTCACGAGCCGGATGGCGACGGACTTTCGGCAGGCTGGGCTGTGGTCCGCTTCCTTCAAGGGATTGGAGTGGGGGGGCAGTGGCCTGGGACAGTCTTGCTCGCCCTCGAGTCGTGTCACAACGAGAAGCACGGGGCCTTGGCGGCGGGCGTTTCTCATTCGGGCGTCTTTCTGGGCCTGGGGCTAGCGGCCGGCGCGGCGTATCAATTGATGGGGCAAGATGGCGGGGGAGTCCCGATGCGCGCTGCGTTCTGGATTGGAGGTGGCTTGATTCTGCCGATGGCCGTGTGGGCGTATTTTGGGGGCAGTGAGGCGGCGACGTTCGAAGAGGTGCAGGAGCTGGGAGAGGTGGAGAGATGGCCGTGGTGGGCAGTGCTGAAGATGCGGTTTTGGGCCTTGCTTTTTGGGTGGACGACGCTCTTGATCGATGCCTTGACCCAATCGCTGTTGATCTTCCAATGGCCTCTCATTTTGCCGCATGGCAGTGGCCCCGGGCCCCACGAAAATCGGCCAGCGAACGAGAGCCCGACGGCGGCTGCCAAGGATGTGCACGGGTGCGTTGCCATGGGCTTGCTCGCCGCTGCTGCCATGACCATCCTCAGTGCCTTCTTGCGGGAACGGTCCTTCTCCCGCTGTCTGTTGTACCGTATCGGGGCTCTCCTCACGTGCGTGGGAACGTGGATTTGGTTCGTCTTGGCGGCCGGCACCGTGCGACGCCATAAGCCTCTCGCCTGGCTTTTTGGAGGGTACCTCCTCGTGCTCGGCTGCATGGGTACGATGCAAGGACCACTGGCAGCGCTGTTGGCCGAGCCCTTTCCCACTTCTATCGCTTACGCAGGCTTAGGCATTCTCTACCACACCATTCACGCCGCCGTCGGCGCCGCTTTCCCTTCCTTGGCCAAGTGGCTTTTGGGGCGGGGCTCTGAGACCGTGTTGACATTGGGTGGTGACATCCGTCCGATTTTCCTCGCGGTGGCCATCTTGATCGTGACCGTCTTCTGCATGTACACCACGTCCTTCCTCAAGGGCTACCGCCAGCAGCCTGCCTTGACACGCACTCACGGCTTGCGGGTCCGAGATTGCATCGCCTTGTCCACCAACCCGCCCTCCTCCACCTTCCGACCGACCTTCATCCCCATGCCCGAGGGACAACCGTTGCCGCTTCCCACGTTACAGCAGCAAGGGCAAGAATTACCCAGACCGGAGGAAGAAACCAAGCTTTAACATTATCGATCAAGTAGGGAATAAAAGAAAGAGACCTATTATATGCGGTGTGTGTTGTACAGAAGGTGTATATAAAATCAGGCCGTTGATGATGCCACCCTTTCCCCTCCCACCCTTTTCATTTTCAAAGACATTTACATCATGTTCTCCTCCGAATTTCATCCGCCCTCCTTCTCTCCGTTTCAAAGACACCCTCCATCCCTTTCAATTGCCACCCTTTATTCATTCGCGTGTCGCTGCCGGCGAAAAGGAACCTCTTTAGTCTCAAAACGATAAGACGTAGAAATAATGAGCAAATAAAGAAGAAAACAACTAGTACCTGTACACGACTCTTTCATTTTCAAGATACGCAATCAAAAACGAGACAACATTTGAAACACTATTATTGGCACGTCAATCAAATCACCTCTTGGCGGCCCCCACCACTGCCTCCTTGGTACTAATCACGGCACCCACAGCCCGCGGTAAATGCACTTCAGGCTCCCAATCCGAGGGGTGGACACGCCGATAATGCCTCGCAGATGAGACCTTGTCATTCTCGGCTCCATCCGCTTCAGGCACGGGCAGAGTGTATCCTCCGGCCTGCACCAATTCCGCTGCCTGTGCGGGCGTCGCAGGCAAGGCCAGGCGCAGGTGCAAGGCCCCACAATTCGGGAAATTCAAGCGCCGGTACATCGGCTCCTCGTGGCCCAAAGCCGCAAAGCACAGCGCTTGGTTGATGCCGCTGTGCGCCACGACCAGCACTCTCTCTCCAGGGAGAGATTGCGATAAAATCTGCTCCCACCCCCGCTTGGCCCGCGTCCACAGCTCCCGCACAGGGAAATGCTCCCCGACACGAAACGCTGCAGGTTGGTTCATCCAGTTCTCGAACTCGACCGGGTAGCGCGCTTCCAGGTCCTTGCGCAAATGCCCTTGCCACTCGTACAGGCAAATTTCTTGGATCTCGGGTACAAAAGTCGGCCTAGGATAAGCCTTGAAGCCAAGCGTCACCCACTGCCTCTCCATTTGATCAAAGGTGTGCCGGGCACGGGCCAAGGGCGAGATGAAGATCCGGTCAAAGCGTTGACCTTGCTCCGCCAGGGCCCGGCCCAATTCCAGCGCTTGCGCCTCGCCTTGAGCTGTCAGGCGACTCACATCTTCCATGCCCTGGCAACGTCCTTCCGCATTGTGGCAGGTCTCTCCGTGCCGGCACATAATGACATCGATGTACGCAGACGTCGTAGGAGTGGTGGCGCTGGCCGAAGCAGACGCAGCGCTGTCAGCGTGCGACAACAAGGTCGTGGCGGCAGTCATGCTTGAGGTTGTAGCAGCAGACGGGGAGGTCAAGAGAAATCCAGAGGCGTAGCTCGCAAAACAGACAACCAGAAGGGTCAAAAGCTGCGGCAGGGCCAGTGGCATGTCTCCAGGCTTGTGCCTGTGCGAATGTGGATGTGAGTGCGAGACGGGGCGTGAGTTCAGTGTCACCAGACAAGCAAGCAAGGTCGAAGCAAAGTCTGAGTTGAGATGAGTTGAGTTGATTCTTTGTTCTTGAGACCGAGGAGATGATTTCACTTCGCTCCACCACCACACGCAACGCAACTCATTGTACTCCTTCTCCTCCTTCCCCTCCTTTACAGTCACGATGCTCGCCCCGCATCCGCCCACCGCCCCCGCCCCTTCTCCCACGGCCCAAGACGGGGCCAAGACAGCCGTGCTGCTGGCTTCTACGCCATTGCCCGAGGCCACGCCCACCGTGCGCGGGTTTGACTGGAACGCCGCGCTGGCCTCGTCCGAGGGTGTGACACTGCATGGCTTGCTGGGATCCTTCTTGACGACGGGCTTTCAGGCGACCAACTTGGGTTTGGCCATCAAGGAGATCGAGCGGATGCGGGCCTGGCGGCTGAGCGACGTGCCCGTGGCCCCGGACGAGGACGAGGACTTGATAGACCCCAATGTGCGTGCCACCGTCAAGTGCAAGATTTTCCTGGCCTACACCTCCAACCTTATCTCGTCGGGCCTGAGAGAAACGCTGCGCTTTCTAGTGGAACACAAGCTGGTGGACGTGGTGGTGACGACGGCTGGAGGGGTGGAGGAGGACCTGATCAAGTGCTTGGCGCCCACCCGCCTAGGGGATTTTGCCTTGCCGGGGGCGGAGCTTCGGAAGCGGGGCATCAACCGGATTGGCAATCTGCTGGTGCCGAATGATAATTATTGCAAGTTCGAGGATTGGGTCACGCCCATCCTTCATACGATGGCCGCGGAGCAAAACACCGAAGGCCGCCGATGGACGCCCTCCCGGCTGATTGAGCGTTTGGGGAAAGAGATCAACGATTCGGATTCGATATATTATTGGGCAGCCAAGAACCAGATTCCTGTGTTTTGCCCTGCGTTGACCGATGGCTCGTTGGGTGATATGTTGTATTTCTTTTCGTATAAACACCCGGAATTTGTGGTGGACATGGTTTCCGACATCAGGAGGTTGAACGACGAGGCCGTGAAAGCCAAGGCGACAGGCATGATTATCTTGGGGGGGGGCTTGGTGAAACATCACACGTGCAATGCCAATCTGATGAGGAATGGGGCGGATTTTGCGGTGTTTGTGAATACGGGGCAGGAGTTTGATGGAAGTGATTCGGGGGCCCGGCCAGATGAGGCGGTATCGTGGGGGAAGGTGAGGGTGGAGGCGCGCCCTGTTAAGGTATATGGGGATGCTACGTTGGTTTTCCCTTTCTTGGTGGCTGAGACGTTTGCGAGGGAGGTGGCGGAGGGGATGAGGGGGGGAAGAGGAGGGGGAGGAGGAGGGGAGGCGGTGTTGAAGAGGCCACGTGTGGATTTGTAGGAAGGAATTTTGAACGACTAGAGTAGAGGAGAGGAGAAACCAAACAAACACAAAGCATAAGATATAAGTAAGCCAGAAATGATAAGTGATCGACGAATGCTTGTGATTTACTTGATTATGTGCTTTCATTTTGCTTTCATGATTTCTCCTTCTATTTTTCATCCTCAGTTGTCTTCATTTTTCCCCTCCGCTAATTTCTGCATCAAAGCATTGGCCTCCTGAGCCTCTTCCGACAAATCCAAATACTCGCCCACACACGCATCACGGATCGCATTCCACACCGCGCGTTTATTCACACCCGTCACAGAGGAAAACGCCACAGGCATGCCCTCCGGCAACTTGAAATATTGATTCAATTTCCCTAGATTTGGTCCAATCTCTTCTTGCTTGAGCTTATCTACTTTGGTGCCAAGGACGAGCAAAGGCACGTTGGCGGCGCGGAAGTACTTCATCATGTTCAAGTCGCTTTTTTGCGGGTCCCGGCGGGAGTCCATGAGGAGGACGGCGAGACGGAGGGTGGGGCGGTCACTTAGGTATTGACGGACTTGCGCGCCAATGTCGCTTTGGAGGGCCTTGGGCAGCTTGGCGTAGCCGTAGCCGGGGAGATCGACGAGGACGGCGACGGGCCCGTTGGAATCGTGGACTCTGAAGAGGTTGATTTGTTGGGTGCGACCGGGGGTTTTGGAGACGACGGCGACCTTTTTGTTGTTCCCTGTGAGGCAGTTGAGCATGGAGGACTTGCCGACGTTGGACCGCCCGAAGACTGCGACCTCGGGCAAGCCGAGAAAGGGGACATCGACCAGGTGGCTCCCTTCGAAGGTGACGTCTTGGATGTCGTCGATGCTAAACTGACGGCACGTCAAGGAGATCTGTTGGAATTTGGGGCCTTTCTTCTTGGGGGGGGATTGAGGGGGGCCACCGGGGTTGCCAGTACCGTCGGTGGACTTGGTCCAGGGGGCGTCCTTCCCTCCGGCCTTGGCACGGTCGGCCATGTAGGCTTGGGCTTGGCGGACCTTGGCTTGGGACTCGAGGTCTTTTTTGGTCTCTTTCTCCATATACTTCTTGACGGCGTCGCGTTCTTGCTTGGCCATCAGGGCGGAGAGCTTGTCCTTTTCTTTTTGCTGTTTCTCCTTCTTGGCCTTGTGTCCGCCACCACCGTCGTTGTTGCTGCCGCCGCCCGCGTGCAGGCGGCTGCTAGGGTGGGTGGGCGTGGGCGTGGACAGAGGTCTTCTTCTTGCGCGTGCGACGGAGGGCGTAGGGGTGGTGGGCAGAAACGCTGCCCGTGTATGTGTGATGATGGTGCTACCGCCAGGCATCGCGCTGCGGCTTGTGACGGCGACGACAGCCAAGAGGAGCCCCAGCACGAGCAGCATCAGCGGCAGCATGGGGCGGAGGGAGTGTCTCCTCATGGTGGTGGTGGTGTGCGGGAAGCGTGGAGGAGGCAGAGAGTTGTAGTTGCCTTTGCTTGGCCGTGCGGCGTACGTTTTGCAGCCAGGAAGCGGACGAAAGGAGGGCAGGATAGCAAGCGCGCACCTGTATACGAGGAATAAGAGAAGGAGAGGCGTGACGAGTGAGTATGCATTCATAGCTTGGAGTCGCAGTAGTGCTGTGTAATAAGGCAAGGGCAGCAGCCACACGAAATCCCCCAATCACGAACAGTGCCAAAAGTGGTCGAGCAGCCACCTCGCCACCCCCCCACACCCACACCAACCAAAACCAAAGCAAAAGCAACTAAAAACAACAAAGGGTCGCGGCACATTTACATTTACATTTCTTTTGGTTAATCCTCGTGTCATAAGTGTGCTTTGGACACAGATAACATGAACCATCATCGTCATATGTCTACCCCACCCCCCATGCCACCTCCACTCCCTCCCCCACCACCGCTTCCACTCAAGCCGCTGTCCATGACTGGTAAGCGCAGCATGTGTCCGTATTGTAGAACTGAGCGTTGGCTCTCCACCTCTACAATGGAGACGGCCATGGTGTCTTCGTCCACTACTCGATAGGTCACGGTCGTGGAGCGTTCGGGCGTCCGAAAGTTGAGAGTGGCCACGGCGATGTGCGGCAGGAACCACCCGTGGCATTTCTGTTCTGGGTGAGAGAGGAAAAGGGTTGATAGGAAGAGGTTGACACGAAAGGAAGTGAGTCATTTGCTATAGGAATTTTGACTTGGATGCAGACAGTACTCTTCTCTTTCCCTCTCTCAATCAGCACGACCCCTCCCGTCTTCCCGGCACGCAACACGTACCTTCGTACCGCCACTCCAGGTTTGTTATATCTGTGTCCCTCATAAAGTGCATGCAATAACCTAGCTTCAAATCTTCTTCCTCCAATGACCGGCCAAACTTCCAGTTGAGGAACTGTGGTTGGGTGTAGGGGCGGGGCGTGTGGAAGGAGTGGTGGCGGGAAGGGGGGAAAAAATGGTGAATTAGTTGATAGGTTGGTGGCGCGAGGTTTAATTCATCGGTTCGCTTCTTCTTCAAGGGTTGGTCATTCTGTTCAGGTTGTCGCAATTTCAACAAGCTTAGATACTGGTTGGCGGCCACAGGCGAATGGCACTGCTGCCGGCCGCTCTCTTTTCCGCGCGCATGCCCTTCCCTCTTGCCTCTACCCACCCTCCCACCCAACCCAGGCCTCGCAACTTCCCCCTCCCTTCCTTTTTCACGCACATACACGCACAACCGTGCGCATGCACCACTTACATAAGTGGGCGGCTCGGCCGCGACGCCCATGGCATGCTCAATGACCACCACCGAGTTGGACGTCCGTTGATGCTCGTAGGTCTTGCCAAACTCCCTGCATTCGAGCGTGCGCTTCCAGGGCCCCAGTAAATAAGCCCCGAAATCGCCCGCCGGAACTTGGTAGACAAGCGTGGCCGTCATTGGAACAGTGGCGCGATGGTGGCGCTTGTGGGGTGTCGTGGTGTACGCGAGTGAAGGAAGGAGAGAGCGAGGTGGTGGGGAGGCTAAGAGTGGACGAGGCGAGGCACAACGATGTGCGTTTGTGGGGGCACCCGGCTGCCGGATGACCAGAAGCGTGCTGGCTGATGCGCGTTGTCCCTGTTAGTTGTGGTTGTGTATGTGTCTGTGCGGTGTACACATTACCCAAACGCTCTGCATTGTGTGTGTGATGATGCCTGGCTGATCGCCAGCAGACACGATGAGACGCGTTCTGCCGTACGCTCCCCCACCCTGACACGCAAACAACAGGACACACACAACAGCCATGCAGACATTATAAGAAGAAATGACGAGCACTACGGGCACGATAAGAAGCAAAAGCTGCTCGGCAGGGGAAACGCTCTGGGGTGTCCTGACAACAAGCTTCCTGATTTCTCAACAGCAGTTGATAACGCCGCCAGGCCTAGACGGCGGCTGAAGCATGCGGGCTGCCAGCCAGGCAAAGGGCCGGAAGAGTATGAATGGTGGCCAATTAGGAGATGGAAACGATTTTTGGAGCTAAACCAAAACAACAATGATTGATAAATCACCACACCCATTTGATTCCTTCTTTCATCTTCCAATCGATTCCTTCTTTCATCTTTCCTTCCCATTTGCACAAGAATATTTCCTTCCCTATCAGCAAAGATTCTACCAAAAAAACCAATTTCAAACTTGTTTCAATTGGATACGATTACGTTACGTTTTCGATATTATGCCCCTTTCATGTGATTTAATCCCTCTTCTCCTCAATGTCCGCTCAGCCACTCTGTTTGAAGAGGGGGAAAGGCTTACCCCCAGGGCCCGTTCCAATCTCGTTTTCCCCCCAAGGGCAATAGAACTCCGGCCGCGGCATTTCAGCGGCACATCCAGGCGGGGCGGGCCATCCCTCTTTCTTATATTCTCGCACGACCTCAACGCAGCCACTGCAGCCCGACCGGCGGTAGTCACCGCAAGTGGGGCACAGCTCGGAGAAGCCAGCCGCCTCGAAAAGCTGGCGCTGCATGATGCGTTGGCTTTTCCCGACGTGGGCAGTGTAGGCAGTCGTAAAAACCCCGTCATATGCGAGCTCCTTTTTCCCGCACTCTGCCTGGATGGCCACGGTCTTGGCGGCTGTAGCCTCACGCGTCACTCGCCCCCTGCGAGTGACGAGGGCGCGAAGCCGCGCGACCATCGCCCCGGAGTGGCAGGAATCAGCGACGATGAGCAGCTTGCTGGCCTTGTATGGCTTGGAGTCCTCCCAAGCTGAGAGGATGTCGGCCAGTGTAACCTTCTCCCCTCCCGCCACCATGTCCCCCGTAGTAGAGCACGTACAGTGCGTAGTAAGGCGCGGGCTGGTAGCCCTCGGTCGGGGTGGGTTCGAAGAGATTGCGCTTGAGCTGTTGATGCATACAAGTGTAGAGATTAAGTAAAATTGATGTGTATGTCCTAAAGTGCTTGTCTCGATCGCTTACCCGGCTAATGAATTGGTTCTTGGTCATCCACTTCTTTTTGTCCTGGCCCACGAAAGAGGCGGTGTCGGCCTTGAAGTGAGACGTGAGCAGCCCTCTGAACGTCTGGTGTGATAAGATGCGGACGATTCGGTTAGGATTGGCACGTTTACTAATCAGCTTACCTCGACGCAGACGCTTACCTGTACATCCTTCCTGACCTCCTCGAAGGCGCTCCCATTGCGGCACCGCGCGGCGCCATCTTTGATGTCGCTCTTGGGCTTCTGGCTGGCACCCAAGCACAGGCCACGGACGCCCTTAGCTGCGGTTTTCTTCTGGGTGGTCGTGGCTGTCGGGTATGTGGGAATAATCAAGGCGGTCAGAGAGGTTGTTTTCAAACCAAGATGGTAGACTAGATGAAAGACGTACCGAGTGTGGCGGGTTTGGGCGTGGACTCCGGGGTGGGTTGGGGCGTGGGTTTTGTCGGCTTTTAGATGGCACCTTTCCCAAAACCACTTCCATTGGGAGCATCCTTCGCCCCCTCTTCCTTGCCCTTTCCTGGCTGCTTCTTGCCTGTCTGCTTCTTGCCTGTCTTCTCCTTCTCCTCTAGTAAAACTTCCTTGCCGTTCCGCATCTGCATGATTTGGGGGACCTGGGTGTGTGCTGTGGCAAGGGGAGTCAGGAGGAGAGGTAGGTCAGTAAGCAGTAGCGAACGGGGGGACTCGGAAGTGGAGAGAGGCAACACACGAGGGAGCTGGTGCGGAAGCGGGAGGGGCTCGAAGTGGGAGTGGCTCGAAAATGAAAAAAGAGGGGCTCTGTACATAAAATCACGACTCAGGACGCACATTAGCCGGTCATGACTGCTTTACTCGTAGTCCGTTTCCAAGGCCAAAGCATGTGGATCGAGGGACGGCTTGCAATCGGTTGCCTATCTGCTCTCTCTCGCTTCTCGACGCGGACCAGGGAAGCCAAGACAGAGAGGAGAACGCACCAAAAGGAACTCCCAATGACCGCCGATACATGCGCAAACCTGGACTCCCGTCGAGTCAACTAGAACTAAGAGTAATTGATATGTGGTTTTTCGGCTCGAATATGCAGTTCTCTTAGGCGGGAAAGTGCTCTTATCGCATGCGACCTCGGGGGTCCCGCCGTCGTTCAAAATCGAATTCAAACAACTGAAGCGGCACGTCGACGGTTGGATAAATGGGCAAATGAATGGAGACGGGCCCTAGCTTGGGCAAAAGGGCCACGGAGTGTATAACTGGTAGGGCGAGAGGGTACAGACGAGATTCAGAGTGTTTGGTGCTGCCCAAGCTAAAGCAATTATACCAGCACATGCGGGACCCTTCTCCCACCTCAGGTGCTGAAGCATTCCTTGTCCCCGCCAACAGCGACTTCGACGACGGAAAGACACGCCCCCCTCGCACCCAAAGCACGGCCCCTTCGCAGAACCGCTGAAGCCCACCTCTCAGGCTGTCAATTCCGAGAGATTGGACGGAAGGGCGGAGGAAACGGAGGGTGCCCTCGGCATGGGCGATTCCGCGGGTGGGACCCAGCGCATTGAGCTAGCGACAACAATGATGACACGGCCAAGTTGGCCTGCTTGAACTGCGCTTGACGTGGCTGCTAAACCAAAACGTGAACAAGGAGCAGCAAAGAACTAAGACAAAGTAATGAAAGATTGAAGTAAAATGCGCGGCTTGACACTTATACATGCACTCATGAATGATTGAATCCGAGCTAGTTACTTCTTTGGTCTTTCTCTTGTTT